>Ga0172364_10004354_pt1 | contig 11261 bp, 10 predicted proteins | sample LakKivSesite10cm_FD_114545 | JGI IMG/M metagenome (GOLD analysis project Ga0172364, IMG submission 114545) | Sediment microbial communities from Lake Kivu, Rwanda - Sediment site 10cm | ecosystem: Environmental > Aquatic > Freshwater > Lake > Sediment | place: Rwanda: Western Province, Lake... | reverse complement strand
TTCCTCGACCCCTTCAATCGCCGCCCTGGCCTGACGCAAATTGCCCAGAATCTTCTGGTATTCCGGCTCGATCGCTCCCAATTCTGCCTCTCCCAGCCTAGGGTTTTCAGGATCTCCGGCGCTATGTGATAATTCACTGTACGTCTGAGAACTCTGGTTGATTAGGCTTCTGGCTGTCTCCAGACCTTCTTTGAGTAACGCAGCCTCGTCTGGGCCTACCTTCTCCGCCGTCACATTGACCTTTATTTCCAGCATCTGCGTAGTCTCAATGAGTTCGTTTATCCCTGAGGCGGCAGCTTGTTTGGCCAGCATCGCCTTCTGTCTAGCGGCTGCCTGTCTAGTCCGCTTTTTCCGGTAGCTCATATAAAGGACCAGCCCGATAATCGAGCCGACTATCACCACGATGATTACCGGTACTATCCACCATCTCGAGCTAGATTGTTCGTTACCCGCAACGAGTTGCTGTATCTCTTCTAGTCCCTTGGTTGCCCCACCGGCGTAGTCGCCATTACGGAGTAACGGGTTGATTATGTCGGTCTGAATGCGCAGCCACTCATCGCCCAGAACATCATCCCAATAAGCGCCGTAATACAGCCCCGTCTGTCCCTCCTGTAAGGATATGATGAGTACAATCAAATTGCTCTTCCGGTCATCGTCTTGCCCCAGCCAGGAAGGGCTTTGCTGTTCCAGTTGCGCCTCATACTGGTCCAAATTACCGGCTGCTCCGTAAGTCAATATCGTCCTCACACGGACGTCGCCTCCTTCACTCATCAGTCTGCTGGCTGCTGCCTCTACTTCACCAATTCTAGTCCCGAAAATACTGGCGTCATCTAGCACCACCACTTGATCCAGGCTTTGGGTCAACCCGGTAGCCGGCAAGACACTTAGGAAAGCGAAAGTTGAAATACAGACCAGGAAGAAAATGGCTTTTCGCATAGTTGCCTTCTTAAGATAACAACTTCGAACCGTGATGGAATTATCCCTTCATACTAACATATTTGTCGGTATATTCATCGGGTTTGCCTGCTACGTCCCAGAGCTGTCTGCTAAACCTTCAGGCAAGACGATGTTATTCTGCCGTTATCCTGGTACTAGCCTGCGGCGACCACGGGGGTGTATCCGCCGGGCTGACCACAGCCTACCATCGCGATAGTCGAAGCTACGGTGATCAAAGAGATACTGACTCTTGCCATGTACATCAATCCTGGAGTCCCATTATATCATTAGTGAAGGAGCTACCAATAGGTTGCGGTGTTCAAGACGTGCCATATGGTTGATGAGTCACAAAACGTCAGATTGTGGCTCATTTTGACTTGCATTAAGCCCGTAAGCTAATATCTAATTCGGCTCTTGAGTTCTATCCTTGTGTGATGAGGCAGCTACTTTGAAACCTCAAGGACATATTCACAGGCCAGTTCAGGATTACGAGAGGAGAAGATGGCAAGACCCGGAGGCCGTACTCTCCAGTATTGGCTTGAGGTCTGGCTTCACCTTCATAGACATTGGTTGTGGAGGCGGTTTTTTTGCTCTGCCGGCTGCGAGGATGGTTGGCAAGAAGGGGAAGGTATACGGAATCGATACAGATGCAGGGTCAATAGTCGGCCTGAAGAGACAAGCCGGTAGAGAGGGCCTCGAGAATCTCTACCTCACAGTGGGGAGAGCCGAGGAAACGATCGTATGCCAGCACTGCGCCGATATTATCTTCATCGGAATGGCACTCCACGATTTCCAGGATCCGTCAAGAGTTCTGGAGAACGCCAGGGGTATGGCCAAACCGGCCGGGAGACTGGTAGACCTCGATTGGAAGAAACAGCCAACGGACTTCGGCCCTCCGTTGAGAATAAGGTTCAGCGTAGAAGTGGCGGTGAGCCTGATTGAGGGAGCCGGTTTTACAGTGGAAACAGCCAAAGACAGCGGACCTTATCATTACCTGATTACTGCCAGACCGCAGTCATGACGTCTGCGCAGATAGTATCGCACCCTGCGTCGTTTTGTAGCCTGACAATCAGCCCAGGAAGCGCCTCCGTCTCTGTTGATTCAAACGTGCAACCTGATGGGAAGACGGAGACTGGCACCTGAGTCAACTGTGGGTAACCCGTCAGACCTTTTCCTCATCCCCTGCAGATAGGCCAGGGCTTTTGCTTCGCTTTCCAGCTTGTCGAGATATACGTCTCGACGTGAAAAATGAACCGGCTACGGGCCGGCCGGACGCTGCGGAGATAAGCCAGGCACGGCTCTCAATTGGGAATAGTTGGAATCCTATTCTTGACGGCTGAAAAAGACAATTGCCAGGGATAGCAAGACCGCACCGAACGCTACCACCACCAGCACGTCTTGCCACACCGTCATCGTGTGCCCGAATATCGTTATCCCGATGGCGCTGGATGCGCCGGGCACACTGGAGATAGCGGCCAGCTCTTTACCCAGGACGACCCGACGAATGGCATCCACACCGTAGGTCACCGGATTAATCTTGGAAACCACTGCCATCCAGGTTGGCACTTGATTAACCGGGAAGAAGATGCCGGAAAGAAACATCAAGGGAAAGATAATTATCTGGATAATCATCTGGAATGACTGCTGAGATCTCATGCGGGAGGCAATCAACACCCCCAGCCCTGAGAGAGCTATCGAGAGTAAAATCATCAAGCCTATGAGTTCACCGAAGATCAGCGGAGTGAGCGTAATGCCCAATATCGGTGCCAGTATCAGAAGGATAATCCCCTGCATGATAGATATCACCGCATTGCCGGAGACCTTTCCTAAGACTATTCCGTTACGGCCGAGAGGGGATACCAGTATCTCCTTCAGGAAGCCGAATTCTCTGTCCCAGACGATGGAAATGCCCGAAAAGATCGAGCCCTGCAGCACCGTCTGGGCGATTATTCCGGGGTAAACGAACTGGATGAAGTTCAGCCCCGGGGCGAGGTTGCCGACGATGCGGCTGAAGCCAGCCCCGAAGACGGCCAGAAATACCAGGGGCATGAAAATGGAAGAGACCAACCGAGAACGTTGGACAAAGAAGCGCAGCAGTTCGCGGTAAGAAACCACCCATGTAGCTCTGACTAAGTCAGCCATAGTTCACCCCCGTCCTCTTCTGGCAGCCATCATCGCTCTCATCTGGTCCTTGCCGCTGGCTTCTTCCTCCCGGATGGCGCGTCCGGTCAACTTGAGATAGACGTCGTCCAGCGTCGGCCGACGCAGGCTGATTGAAAGCAGGGGAGTCTGGAAATTCTGCATCAGTTTGGGCAAGAATATATCACCGTGGGGAACATGGAAATTGATATTGCCGTCCTGCAGCACCGGACTCAGACTAAACTTCTCCTTCAACTCCTTGGCCGCCGCCTCGTTATCTGCGGCTTTCAAGGTGATTACATCTCCTCCCATGGAATCCTTGAGCTTGTCGGGCGTATCCAGGGCGACCATGCGTCCTCTATCCATGATGCCGACACGGTCACAGTTTTCGGCCTCATCCAAATAATGGGTGGTGAGAAAGATGGTCAAATGGCTTTCCTTCCGTAACGCCAGCACATAATCCCAGATGTGCCGGCGGGTCTGCGGGTCGAGGCCCAGGGTGGGCTCATCCATAAACATGACCTTGGGATTATGCAGTAGCCCGCGGGCAATCTCCAGTCTTCTTTTCATGCCCCCGGAAAAGGTGCTGACCTTGCTTTTCCGCCGGTCCGCCAGTTCCACCAATTGCAGTACCTGGGTGATGCGCTTTTCGCGCACGTCCGGAGATACGTCGTAGGCATAGGCATGAAACCGCAGGTTTTGTTCGGCACTTAGATACTCATCGAGGGCCGCCTCCTGAAATACCAGCCCGATCGAACGCCGGACGTCCGAGCGCTGTGTGATGATGTCAAATCCATTGATTGTAGCTGAGCCGCTGGTCGGTCTGATTAAGGTGCAGAGCATATTGATGGTTGTGGTCTTTCCGGCGCCGTTAGGGCCCAGAAAGCCGAATATTTCACCTTCATTGACCTGAAACGACACTTCGTCCACGGCCCTTAACTTGCCGAAACTTCTGGACAGCGCCTTAACTTCGATAACGGACATAATTGCAGCTCCCTGCCTATCCTTCGATGCTACACAAAGGCTTCCCTGGTGACATGGTTACGGGCACGCACCCGTATTCGTCGCGTCGCCGTTGAGCTGCGCCAATGCCGACGCGACCGGTTTGGAGGAACCCGCGCCGAATCGACGCTCGTTTGGTACAGTCACCCCAACCCGCGACGGGCATTTACACTGTCGTTGCCGCAATAATCACTGTATATAGAATTATGAATATGCTACAAGCGGAACAATGTCAAAGTCATAAAATGAAGCCGCGAAAAATCACGAAGTTATGACATTTTGGTAACCATCGGAAACGCCATGTGGAAAGAGGCACTATTCAAGGCCGCGAACAGATTGCGATTGTTTTGCTCAATCCCGCAGAATAATCGATGGTCGGATACTTTTCGATATTAGCCTCGAGTGGACTTGACAAATATGACGTGATATAGTACGATATATCGCAATACTATGAAAAGGAGGTTAGCGAAATGTTTGGTCAACACTTTTTCTCAGAACACCACCACTCACGCCCATTTGGAAAGGGAGATCTGAAGTACGTTATTCTCGATCTGCTCAAAGACAAGCCCAGTCATGGCTATGAAATCATCCGCGCGCTTGAGGAGCGGTCGCACGGGTTCTATTCTCCCAGCGCTGGCAGCGTGTATCCCACTCTCCAGCTACTTGAAGACATGGGCTACGTCAGCTCTACCGAACAGGATGGCAAGAAAGTGTATGCCATCACTGATGAGGGCAGAGGCTTCCTCAAGGAGCGTCAAGAGAACATCGACAGAATAAAAGAGCATATGAAGGACTTCTGGACGCCAGCCAATCGCGCGGAAATACGTGAGATAGTGGGCGAGTTTCGTGCTCTCGGCCTGTCGCTGCGCGGAAATGTGTCCCGGCTAGACCATCAGAAGCTGGAGCATATAAAAGAGGTTGTCTCCAAGGCTCGTCAAGATATCGAAGCTATTCTGGAGCAGTAACTGAAGAGTTAGCACTAGAAGAGCCTAGTGATAAGGCCTGGCCCACCTGGCATGTACACAAAGGGCCGCGTCCCCGGGGCCAGGCCGAGTCTCGCAGGCATGGGAAACGGTCCGGACTACTGGTACGTAAGAGCGACCGGATCAGTATGACCGTATCCACCACGTCAGGCTGTATTGTGTATCGTTCACTGGCGGTGCCTCGTCCGCTTTTGAATTAGGAATGAGGCCGTCAGACCACTTCATCCGAAAGTGCATTTTGTGCAATCGGCCACTTTGAAAGCTATGCTCTTGATGACCATGTCGCCGTCGACATCAGACACTGTTACCGAGACCATGGTCCTCTCAAGTGACTGGTCGGGGGCGATCCAGGTAACGACAGGGCCCGATCCGGAAATCACACCACTTTCGCAGGACCAGTTGTAAGATACTCCGCTGGTAGGCCCTGAGACATTGCACGCAATGTCGTACTGTTTCGTTCTCCCGACAGTGTACCCGTAGGAGGTCGCTATCAAATACTTGGGCTCTTTGGCGGTGACGGTCAGACTTTCAACGGTTGGCGGAGTACCAACTGCTACGCTGAGAGATATAGACCTTGCGTCTTCGTAACCGCCGCCATTCTTAACCACAACTGCGACATTGTATATGCCTGGTTTCTGGGGAGCGATCCAGCTTACAACCGCACCTGTACCAGAAATATGGCCTGCGGTGGCTGTCCATTCGTAACCTAGCTCATTGCCAAAAGGGTCCGAAGCATTGCATGTGACCTGGATACTGCCCGAAGGAGCAGTCCAGTCTGCACTGGCTACCAGGCTGTCAATGGTCGGAGCCCTATCGGTTATTACCAGGATGTTGGCATAGTCCGTTGCCTCGCCACCGCGACCGTCCGTCACCGTGACTTCAACAAGATAGGCGTACGAGACTTCAGAGTCAGGGGCGACCCAGCTAACCGTGGCTCCTTCCCCTGTTATGGCCCCTCCGCTGACCGACCAATTGTAGCTCAGCTTATCGCCATCAGGGTCCGTAGCGTCACACACAATCTGGCAACTTCCTAGAGGTGGAACTCTGTCTGGTTCCGCTTGAAGGCTGGTGACAACTGGCTGGTGATTGGTAAGCACGGTGCGAAACAGGATTGAAAGCGCCAGCGCCCCTACTAAGACGCCGAGAATCACCAGATATCTCTTTCTGTTCACTAGTTCGCCTCCTGTGATGCCTGTCTAGACGTCAGGTGGACTGCTTCTTAGAAGAGAAGTAAGCCCTGAACCCAATTATAACGCGCCTGCAGGGGTTAGGAAACGTTCATGGAGGGTTGATGTTGGCGGTGTTGATGTATGCTATCTTCATCGTTCCTCTCGGGACGAACCGAAAGTCTATCCACCTGCTCCGTACGGCAAACCACCTGTTGACCGGCTAATCCGTGGGACAACAACTTGGCTTTCAGGTCAGACCCTCTGATTGCCTGTTTATGGACGGATGAGTGGATTTGAAGCACCGACCTCATGGTCACAGGGCAAGCTAAAGAAAAGGTGGGGACCGCTCGCCCCGGTTCGCAGCAGCAATGGCAACTGTGAGTTGAGAAAGTCGGACGGCTCAAGCTCCACGTGATTTCGCCAGTAATGCTAATTATGCAAAGCCAGGTAACATTTCAAGCAATTGCTGGCCGACCTACACAATATGGGCGTTTGTTGCCAGCCAATCTTATCCAGTTCATCAGAAATTGGCATTCCTTGATTCCAAGTACTGCGATTCCCAATTATCCTTGAAGAATGAGTCCCAATCGCATGTTAAGAGGGCAGTGGGGTAGACAACTTCATTCTGCAATTGGTCTTTGCGGTACCAGCCAACCTCGCTGATCCCTTCGTCTATAGCACCTTGAGTATTCTTCAATCGTCCACCAATAAGTTCACAGAGAAGCCAAATCTTCACCATCCTGTAGCGGCGAGAGAATAAGTCTTCAACAAAGAGTATTCTGTAAGGTCTCACCTGAAGTCCGGTTTCTTCTCGCACTTCTCGTATCGCAGCCTGGTTGATACTTTCATCGCGTAGGACACCACCCCCAGGCCCGACCAAAGAACTCTTGCCAGAGCGATCCCCGTATCTCGCAAGCAGTATTCTGCCGCCGTGAATGACTATAGCTCCAGCCGAGATTCTATGTTTTCTTTCCATTTGTCTGCCGATCTCAAGTATACCTGTCGAATTACTTTCCCGTCACAAGATATGAGCTTCAATGGATTTCACAACGGAACCACACTTCAACAGCCGACCCCCCTGTCACAGCAAATGCAACAATCCAGGCTGCTGCTGTTGAAAAAAGCCAATAATGAAAATCGAACGCTCTTCTACCAATAGGGCCAAGCTTGAACCGCTTGTGTGGTCGGGGTGAGTGGATTTGAACCACCGACCTCATGGTCCCAAACCATGCGCGCTAGCCGCTGCGCCACACCCCGCCCAAGGGAATATTATAGTAGCTTAGCAGAACCGAAGCAATACGGCTCAGTTGCCAGAGGAAGTTGAACCCCCAAAGCAGGCTACCTTTGCCTTGAGCCTGGCATATTCCTCGGTTACATGTTGCTGAATCTCTTTGATTTCTGCCTCCAACAAATGACGGAAGCGGCCCTGCGGCTTCAAGTACTCTTCAACCGGTTTGAGCTTGGGCGGGTCGACATTCAGTTTGTACCGGCCATTCTCCACTTCATAGAGAGGGAAAATGGCGGTCTCCACGGCCAGCCTGCCTAACTTGACACTCAGATTGCTGGGCGACCTCCAGCCGGTCGGGCAAGGCGATAGTATGTGCACATAGGCCGGCCCGTTGACTTCGGCACCCTTTTTGACCTTATTCATCAAATCGAAGGGATAGCCGGGACTGGCTGTGGCCACATAAGGAATACTGTGGGCGACGGCAATTTCAGGCAGGTTCTTCTTCCAGCTGGTCTGGCCGATGCTAAACTTGCCGGCCGGCGCCGTCGTGGTCGAGGCCCCGTAAGGGGTGGCGCTCGACCTCTGGATGCCGGTATTCATGTACGCTTCGTTATCGAAACAGAGATACAAAAAGTTATGTCGCCTTTCAAGTGCTCCCGACAAAGCCTGCAACCCTATGTCGCTCGTCCCTCCGTCTCCAGCCACAGATACACATGTGATGTCCTTTTGGGGCATCTTGCCTTTCTTCATTAAGACCTTTAGCGCGGCTTCTGTGCCCGAACTCACGGCGGCGGTGTTCTCGAACAGCGTGTGTATCCAGGGGACTCTCCACGAGGTGACGGGGAGCGGCGAAGTGCAAATCTCTATGCAGCCCGTGGCATTGGCGATTATCACATTCCTTCCCAGGGCTTTACAGGCCAGCCTCAATGCCAGAGCTTCGCCGCAGCCGGTGCAGAAGCTGTGTCCTTCAGCGACAAATTCCTCCAGCGGCACGCGATTTTTGCCGACCTTAACGAAATTTCCTTCCATCTTTACCCCCTTATACCTGTTACCTCTCCTCTTATGCCCACCGTCTCAAACAATTCCTTCGATCCCTTTTCGGCCACCCCACGACCCCGGTCGATGACATACTCAAAATCCTTAACCGACATGTCTCTTCCACCGAGGCCTCCCACAAAACTCACGACGACCGGCCTCTTCTTCTCATTGTATAAAGCCGACCGGACTTCGGATGAAACAGGTCCTCCCGGGCCTCCGAAGGAGATACATCGGTCAAAAACGATGAGCGTCTCTGCGCCCTTGACTGCCTCGATTAGTTCCTGGAACGGGAAGGGCCTCCACAGACGCAGATTAATAAGCCCCACCGATTCTCCCTTGGCCTTCCTAGTATCTACGGCGACCTTTGCCGTTTCGCTGAAACTCCCCATAGTGAGAACCAGCAATCTGGCTCCTTCCGTTTTGTAGGACTCAACGGGCTTGTAGTAGCGGCCAAATATGTCTCCGAACTCCTTCCATCCTTGAAGTATCACATCCCTGGATTCCCTCAGCGCCACCTCCTGAGCCACCTTGGTCTCCGAATATATGTCGGGCGGACCGAAGGCGCCATGGGTCATGGGGCGATCTGGGTTCAAGGCAAAGGGATACTGGAATTTGGGCAAGAATCTGTCCACCTCTTCCTGCTCCGGCAGGATGACCGGCTCGGTTACATGGGAAAGGCTGAATCCGTCGAAATGGACCATCACCGGCAGAAGCACTTTGGGGTCCTCGCCGACACGAAAAGCCCAGAGAGTCAAATCGAATGTCTCCTGGTTGTTCTGGCAAAATACCTGGATCCAGCCGGTATCCCGCACGGCCATGGCATCCGAGTGGTCTCCCCAAACGCTCAAGGGCGCAGAGAGAGCTCTGTTGGCAACTGTCATGACTATGGGATACCTCATGGACGAAGCAACGTAAACGACCTCGTGCATCAGCTCCAGACCCTGACCTGCGGTGGCAGTGAAAGTCCTGGCTCCCACGGCAGCAGAGCCGAGGCAAGCGCTCAGAGCCGAATGCTCCGACTCGACGGGTATGTAAGCTGCCTCCAGTTCACCATTAGCCACCATCTCGGCGAGCCTCTCAGGGACATGTGTCTGGGGCGTTATAGGGTAGGCAGCGGTGACATCAATGTCGGCCATCCTGGCTGCCTCGGCGGCGGCATGCGAGGCCTCCAACCCCACTCTTTTGCTCATTTTTCTTCCTCCTCTATCATAGTTATGGCTTTTACGGGGCATATTTCAGCGCAAATCCCGCAGCCCTTGCAGTAATCAAGGTCAGCCACATAGTATCCTTCTGCGGTGGGTTTTATGGCGGCATCAGGGCAGTCCAGCCAGCACAAGGCACACTTAGTGCACTTTTCCTTGTCCAGTATTGGCCTTTCCGTCCTCCAGTCGCCGGTCCTGCGAGCGCTCGCGCTGCCCGCTTCTCTGACGATATTGCCAACCTCCATGTCCTTCCAGGTCAGGTCAGACCCGACCTTAAGCTTCTTCTTTGCCATTTCTCACTCCTTCATCACAGTCTCACTATAAGCCCTTTTCATGGCCTCGATGTTTCCCATGGCCTTTCCACCAAAACGCTCCTGCAGCTGCTCAACCATAGAATCTAGCTTGACGGCCTCGGTGACCTTCAGCAGCGCGCCTATCATGGCGGTGTTGGTGATAGGCAATCCGATGGTTTCACCGGCAATCTTCGTGGCGTTAACCGCCGCCACGGGCCATCTGTACCCAAATTCGGACTTGAGCTCGGCCGGCGACTTCCGAGAGTTGATTATGATTCTGCCGTTCTCTTTCAGCCCGGAGGTCACATCAACTGCGTGCAGCAGAGTCGGGTCAAGCACAACCACTATGTCGGGCTCAGAGATAACGGTCCTGGTCTTGATGAACTCGTTGCTTATCCTCAGAAAAGCAAGCACCGGCGCTCCCCTTCTTTCGGGTCCGAAGCTAGGAAACGACTGTGCGTATCTACCCTCACTTATGGCGGCACGTGCAACCAGCTCGGCCGAAGTCACCGCTCCCAACCCTCCCCTGCCGTGCCACCTTACTTCAAGAGTCTCAGCCATAACACAACCTCCTTATCGTGCTAACGGCAGTCTAAGCCCAGCCTCTCGGTCAATCTCGAGTATTTGTGCGACTGTCTGATTCACCGCGCCCTTCAATTCCGGTCGTCGGGAGCACCCGAGCGGTGTATCACGACGTCGTACGGCCGCACAGATTGCCGTCAGTAGTCTTCGCCACATGATAACGATAAATGGGAAACCAGACAAACAACCACCCACACTCTTGAACAACCCAGCAGAACCGCCCCTGAAGGGACTCGAACCCTTGCACCTGGCTCCGGAGGCCAGTGCTCTAGCCTCTGAGCTACAGGGGCAGACTAATTGCCGATATAGTGTATCACAAACCGCTCCCCGAATGAAACAAGGCGTAGGAGCCGAAAACATATAGTCCGATCAAGAGCGGGGTATACCAGCTGGCCACCCAGAAAAGCTTGCGCCTGCGCTGAAATCTCAGGCCGGCCATAACAAGGATGGTCATCGTCACGGCCACCGCAGCAACGACGAGATGACCGCTCGACACCGATGAAAGGACAAAACCCTGGCCCTGAGCAAGGTCAACGGGGAGAATCATAGCCATGTCGAGCATATTGGCGCCCAGTATGTCGCCGACCGACAAATCGATCGCGCCTATGCGCAGCGCCGTAATAGCAACCACCAGCTCGGGGGCTGAAGTAGTGATCGCCAGAAACATGCTGCCGACGAAGGTGTTGCCC
>Ga0172364_10004353_pt1 | contig 11262 bp, 7 predicted proteins | sample LakKivSesite10cm_FD_114545 | JGI IMG/M metagenome (GOLD analysis project Ga0172364, IMG submission 114545) | Sediment microbial communities from Lake Kivu, Rwanda - Sediment site 10cm | ecosystem: Environmental > Aquatic > Freshwater > Lake > Sediment | place: Rwanda: Western Province, Lake Kivu... | reverse complement strand
GCATTGTTTTGCATTATTGTTCTTCATCACCCTTTCACTCACAAACGGATCATATGCATATAAGTCCATACCGAAGCCTCGGGCAATATCGGCTACATACTTCCCCACGTTGCCAAAACCATGCAATCCGATAGTCTTTCCTCTCAGCTCTGTGCCTGTCTTTCCGCTGAACCCGCTTCTGATCTGGTAGAGCAGAAGTTCGAAAACCAGTTCTGCGACTGCATTGGCATTCTGTCCGGGGGTGTTCATTGCCACCACATTATGGGCGGTGCATGCCTGAAGGTCGAGGTTGTCATATCCTGCTCCCGCCCTTACTACTATTTTGAGGCATTTTGCCTCATTTAGCACCTCGGCGGTTACCTTATCGCTCCTGACTATCAGGGCATCAGCATCCTTAATGGTATCAAGGAGCTTCGCCTTTTCAGTATAATTCTCAAGCAGAGCCAGGTTAAATCCTGCGGCATCAACCACCTCCCTGATCTGCTTGATGGCAACCGGGGAGAAAGCTTTTTCTGTTGCTACAAGTATTTTCATACCCGACATTCTTAGTTATTCTTTTCAAATTCCTTCATTGCATCAACCAGAGCCTGTACACTCTCCTTAGGAAGTGCGTTATAGGTCGATGCCCTGAAACCGCCTACCGAGCGGTGGCCGGCTATCCCGACAAGCCCTTTTGTTTTGGCAAAATCAGCAAAAGGCTGTTCCAAAGCCTTGTATTCCTGGGCCATAACGAAACAGATATTCATCAGCGATCTGTCTTCAGGGTCCTTCACCGTAGGCACGAAGAACTTGTTCCTATCGATTTCATCATACAGGAGAGCTGCCTTTTCTATATTCTTCTTCTGGATAGCCTTAACGCCTCCAAGGCCCTTGAGCCACAGAAGTGTCTGCTGTGCAGCGAATACTGCAAAAACAGGAGGTGTGTTAAACATAGACTCTGCTTTGATATGTGTGCGGTAATCAAGCATTGTGGGTATAGGGCGTGATATTTTTCCGAGTATATCTTCCTTAATTATCACGAGGGTTACACCGGCAGGTGCCAGGTTTTTCTGGGCTCCTGCATAGATAAGTGAATATTTTGAAACGTCAACAGGGCGGCTGAAGATATCGGATGACATATCAGCCACAAGAGGCACTTTCACATCCGGGTCCTTCTTCAATTCTGTTCCGTAAATCGTGTTGTTGGTGGTAATGTGGAAATAATCAGCATCTGACGGAACAGTGTAGTTTTTAGGTATATAGCTGAAATTTTTATTTTTTGATGATGCTGCTTCAACAGCTTCACCATAAAATTTACCTTCCTTATGAGCTTTGGCAGCCCATTCTCCGGTAACCAGATAGGCTGACTTTTTATCCATAAGGTTCATAGGAACCATTGCAAACTGAAGACTAGCACCACCTCCCAGGAAAATAACCTTATATCCTGAAGGTATTTCAAGCAATTCCTTTACCAGGGCAATACTGTCGTTCATGCAGGCGACGAATTCCTTGCTGCGATGGGATATCTCAAGGACTGACAATCCTGATCCGGCAAAGTTCTTAATACCCTCAATGGTCCTATCCAGCGTGTACTGCGGAAGTATAGACGGTCCCGCATAAAAATTGTGTTTTTTCATAATGATTATATTTAGAAAGTTATATAACAGGTTATTGTCGTAAAAATATTAAATATCAGCGACAAGAATGCCCTCTTTTATAATCGGAATCTTATCTGTGAAATCGGCAGTAAGGCAGAACCCGATACATTCATCAAGTCCTTTATTCCTCAGCCGGCTTCTCTGTGCAGCTTTCTCAATATATCCTTTTATGTCGTTTTTCGAGATTGCCCACAGGTCAATTGCCGCATGAGTTGAATCGCATATCGTTGAATAATTTCCTTCTGACATCAGTCTTTCAGCAAAAGCCCCGGCACATATTGTATCTTCAAGGTTGAACCTGTTTTTCCATCCTGCACAAAAGAGAACCACATCCTTTTGCCGGCTTATCAGCCAACCAGTCAGGGCACTTATGTTAAGAAAGGAACCGATAACTATTGAATGTGCAGATGATGCCAGGTTAATGATGCCTGTGCCGTTTGTCGTACTGTAAACAATGGTTTTGCCAAGAACTTTCTCCTTTGTGAAGTTGAAGGGTGAATTCCCGAAGTCGGCAAAATCAAGAACATATCCGTCTCTTTCAGCAGCGACAAGATATCCCTTCTTTTTATATTCCTTTGCTTCCTTCACTTCAGAAACAGGTATAATTGATTTGGCTCCGTTGGCAAATGCAGTACAGATAGCCGATGTAGCCCTTAGAATATCTATGATCACCACAATGGCATCTTTATGAAACCCGGGTTCATAAAGTGCAGGAGAGAAACAAGTCTCAAGCTTACTTTTTTCCATTGTAAGGGCGTTAGGGCTATAACCAGTAATACCTTAATGCCTTATCTTATAAATGGCAGATCTACAATCTTAGCTTTCAGATCCTTGTTACGGATCCGGATAAATATTTCAGTTTCTGTCTTCCAGAATCCTTTATGCAGGTAGGCCATTCCAATTCCCTGCTTCAGTACCGGCGACATAGTTCCTGAGGTCACTTCACCAATCTGATTGCCGCTTCCATCAACAACTTCGTAATGCTGCCGTGGAATACCGCGGTCAATCATCACAAATCCTTTCAGTCTCCGGCTCACCCCTTCAGTCTTTTGCTTCAGAATCAGCTCTTTATCAATAAAGTCTTTTGAATCATTAAGTTTCGTTATCCAACCCAGTCCGGCTTCAATAGGAGATGTCTGATCATTAATATCATTCCCGTAAAGACAATATCCCATTTCAAGACGCAATGTATCGCGTGCTCCCAATCCTATCGGTTTAATACCGACCTCCCTGCCGGCTTCAAAGACAGCATTCCAGAGCTTCGGACCATCAGCATTCTTTACATAAATTTCACATCCTCCCGCTCCGGTATATCCGGTTGTGGAAAACAGAACACCCTTAATTCCGGCAAACCCAATTTCCCTGAAAGTATAATAATCCATCTGTTTCACGGGAGTATCGGTCAGTTTCTGCATCGCCTCAAGAGCCAACGGGCCCTGGACAGCAAGCTGCGCTATCTCATCAGAAGCATTGACGAGGTCCTTTCCAACCTTAAGTCCGAAGCGTGACGCATTCTTAACGCACCAGTTCCAGTCCTTCTCTATGTTAGCGGCATTTACAACCAGAAGGTATTTTTCAGGATTGAACCTGTAAACCAGGAGGTCGTCAACGATACCTCCCTTACCGTTGGGGAAGCATGAGTATTGAACCTTTCCGTCGAAAAGCGCCGATACATCGTTCGATGTAATATGCTGCAGGAAGCCGAATGCCGAGGGTCCTGTTACCCAGAACTCTCCCATGTGGGAAACATCAAAGACTCCCGCTTTTTCACGGACAGTAATGTGTTCTTCGTTAATGCCTGTAAATTCAACAGGCATATTGAAGCCTGCAAAAGGCACCATCCTGGCGCCGGCTTTAATGTGAAATTCTGTAAAGGCAGTATTTTTCATAATTATAAGTTTTAGCATATGCTTACCCCCTTCCCATCCTCCCCCTGGGGGGGAAATGAAAGGGGGTGTTTATGAACAAAATCAAGACAAAGAAACTAACAAATAACTTATCAGTATCTGACTAATGTCAGAATTCAAGGATTTTGAATTCTACTCTCCTGTTTGCCTTTCTTCCTTCGGCAGTCGCGTTATCAGCAATAGGCTGCGAGGGCCCGTAACCCTTGAATTCCAGCCTTGCCCTGTCAATTCCTTTCTGAACAAGATATTCCACTACGGCCTGGGCCCTGCTTTGCGAGAGCCTGTTGTTCAGGTCAAGGCTTCCGGTGTTGTCAGTATGTCCTGATATCTCTATTCTCATATTCGGACTATCCTGTAGAATGCTTACAAGCCTGTCAAGTTCTGTGTATGAGCTGACCGTGAGAATTGATTTCCCTGTTTCAAAGAGTATGTTGTTAAGGACCACCTTCTTTCCCACTTTCACCTTAATAAGCGTAGCATCCAGCTTGTAAACCTCATCAGTGTAGGATGCCGGTATGTTTACCCTTTTCATATCAGACAGGAACCCTGTAGCACGCAGGTCAACCATATATGATTTCTTTTCGGGAAGCCTGATCCTGTAAGTGCCGTCAGCATCAGAGCTGGCCGTAGTTCCAGCAACAAGATCTGTTGTCAGATCAATTACGTCAATTTTTGCCAGAACCGGTTCGCCGGTTTCAGAATCAGTAATTGTACCCACAAGATACAGGATTTTCTCTTTTGGAGGTTCAGGGACCACAGGTTCAGGAGCAGGTGGTGGTACAGTTACTATCTCTTTGATAACCACCACTGTATCTCTAACAACCACAGTATCGGGTTTCGGAGGCTCAACCGGTACTATAACCGGTTCGGGTGGAAGTATTCTTCCGCTGTAAATATCAAGGCCTCCCATGCCTTCGCTTCTGTTTGAGACGAAATAGAAAGAGCTGTCATTACCCTGTGAAGGATGAAAGAAAAGCTCATCCCAGGTTGTGTTAAGCGGGAAACCGAAATTAACTGCTTTGCCCCATTCACCTGACTGATTCCTGGTACTGAAGAATATGTCAAACCCGCCTATTGTAGTGTGACCGCGCGACGCGAACCAGAGAGTATCGCCCCTGGCTGAGAACCTGACTGATTCTTCGTCGTATGGTGAATTTATCATGGGCCCGGCATTGACCGGCTTTGACCATTTCTTCTCATTGAGCCTGGTGATATAATAAATGTCTTTGCCTCCAAGACCATCTCTCCTTCCGTCAGAAACGAACCAGATATGATCGCCTGATGGTGAAAACGTGAAAGAAGTTTCTGATCCCTTTGAATTGATTTTGTAAGGTACCGCTGAAGGTTTTTTCCACTTCCCTCTTTTCTTGTCAGAGACCATAATGTCACCGCCATTCTCGTAACCAGCATAAATGTACAGCTGCTCACCGGTGGGTGAAAGATAAAGAGGAGTCTCGCACAGATCAGTAACCAGGTTTTTACCAGGTGTTGCAGGGAAGGTCCACGATCCATTAACCAGTGAAGCGAAATAAATATTCTCATCAAACTTTGAGTTGTCGTATTTTGTGCTTGACCCTGAAAGTTCACGCCGTGAAGCATAGTACATTGTTTCGCCGTCAGCAGACAACAGTTCAGAATAATCATCTGCATTGGAGTTTATATTGGATCCGGCATTTTTAATTTCAAGCCTTAAGGTATCCCTTGTAAGTTCAATGGCTGAAGCACACTCTTCAAGGTATTTCTTTGCAACGGTTATGCTCTCTTTAGGCTTCCTGCCTTTCAGGCTGAGATATTCGTTGAACATTTCCGAGGCTTCGCTGTATCTTCCTGCATATTGAAGCGCTCTGCCTGTAAGCAGCAGAATATCCCTTGTCAGTGAGCTGTCAAGCTCGACAGCTTTGAGAAGGAACCCTGCAGCCTCCTCCCTGTTATCGGAAAAAAGCGCAGAGACTCCTGTTTTGTAATTCAGTTCAGGATTAGTACCATTATAGGCCACCGCCTTAAGATATTCATCGTATGCGTTACCATACCATACTCCTTTAACTATATAAAAACTGTCACCTGATTTTACATGCTTCCATGCCTGTCTGAAGCCTTCTCTTTCATTTCTGAATTCGCTTTTTGAAACAGCAATGTCTGTCTGCGCCTTCAGAACTAACGAACCTGCTGAAAAGACGACTAAGAAAATAAGCAGTTTACACTTCATGGTTCTCTGATTTGTCACTATAAAAGTAGCACATTTTTACCTTTTTCAAAAAAGCGCTGCAACCTTATAGGTTTATGTGACGTCAACACTATGAAATATTGTTACATTTGCTTAAATTAACGTTCCTTTAAACCGATCTATATCAATTAAGTGATGGATTACAAGTATATTAATACTGAGTATCTTGACTCAGTATCGGGTGGCGATAATGAGACTTTCCTGGAAATTACAGCTATTTTCAGAGAACAGGTCAATGAATTCTATAATGAAATGAGATCGCTCCTGGAACGCAGGGAATATCATAGTCTTGGATTGCTGGCACACAAGGCAAAATCATCTGTGGCAATAATGGGTATGAACGATCTTGCCGTGATGCTGAAGACATTTGAACTTCAGGCAAAAGAAGGAAAGGAGCCTGAAAAATACGAATCATACATCTTAAGATTCAGAGACGAAACAGGAGAAGCTGTTAAGGAACTTGATGATCTTGTCAGTAAAATACAAAAGAGGCAGTAATGATTAATGTTGAACGTGAGGGGAAGGTAGATGTCATTACTTTCTCAGTGGATAAGATTAATGCACTTATTACCGAGGATCTGAGGAATGAGATTGGCAAACTGTTCGAAAATCCCAACTCCAGGGTTGTTCTCGACCTGAAAGGAGTCCATTATATTGACAGTTCAGGATTCGGATGCTTTCTTTCAATAATGAAAGCCGCACGGAATAATTACGGCATTATCAAATTTGCATCACCGGAACCTGCAGTTATGGATGTATTCAGGACTTTACACCTGGATACAATCATGGAAATATTTGAAAACCGTGATGAATGCGTGAGGTCAATGAGGTAGCGGTGACCGGTGATCGGCTATTCAGATGTAAATTTCAGTTTTCCTTTGTTCACTGACACTTTAACCACAGAATCCCTGGAGACATCTCCGGCAATCAACTCCTTTGACAGTTCGTTAATTACCTCCTTCTGTATCAAGCGCTTAACAGGACGGGCGCCTGCCTGGGGATCATAGCCCCGCTCAGCCAGCCAGTCAACCGCATCATCTGATATAATAAGCTCAATGTTGTAACTGTTCAGAATCTTCCTGACACCTTCAATCTGGATCTTCACCACCTCCCTGATCTGTGATTCATCGAGTGGCCTGAACATTACTATCTCATCGACCCTGTTCAGAAACTCGGGACGCAGTGATCTCCTGAGGAGCATGAAGATTTCTTTCTGAAGGGTTTCCTCCTCATCTGCAGGCATCTGATTATGGAATTTTTCCATGCGGTCCCTTATTATATCGGAGCCCAGGTTGGATGTCATTATAATTATAACATTACGGAAATTGACTGTTCTCCCCTTGTTATCAGTAAGCCTGCCTTCATCAAGAACCTGCAACAACAGATTAAAGAGGTCGGGATGTGCTTTCTCGATTTCATCCAGAAGCACTACTGAGTACGGTTTATGTCTGACTGCTTCAGTCAGCTGACCTCCTTCCTCATAACCTATATAACCAGGAGGAGCTCCTATGAGCCTTGACACCGTATGACGCTCCTGGTATTCAGACATATCGATACGTGTCATCAGGTTCTCATCATTGAAAAGGAACTCGGCAAGCGCCCTGGCCAGTTCGGTCTTACCCACGCCTGTTGTGCCGATGAAAATGAATGACCCAACCGGTTTCTTCTGGTCCTGCAAACCTGCGCGTGAACGTCTGACGGCATCTGCAACAGCCTTGATTGCTGCATCCTGTCCTACCACTCTTTTATGCAGCTGTTCCTCAAGGCGCAGAAGCTTTTCCTTCTCACTCTCAAGCATTCTCGAAACCGGTATGCCTGTCCATTTGGATACTATCTCGGCAATATCTTCCGACTTTACTTCTTCACGGATGAGCGACCCCCTGCTCCTCTTCTTTTCAATCTGTTCCTTAAGCCGGGTTATCTCTTTTTCCAGCTCAACAATCTTTCCATACCTTATTTCTGCAACTTTCCCATAGTCACCCGCCCGTTCTGCCTGGTCTGCCTCGAATCGAAGGGTCTCAACTGCTTCCTTTTTAGCCTGCACCTTTGCCACCATATCCTTTTCAGCATTCCATGCAGCTTTCAGCTCAGTTCTTTTTGCCTGCATGTCAGCGAGTTCCCTTGAAAGCTCTTCAACCTTATCATTATCTCCGTCACGGCGCACTGCCTCTTTCTCTATTTCAAGCCTGGTGATTGTGCGTTCAACCTCATCAATCTCTTCGGGTACTGAGTTCATTTCAAGCCTCAGTCTTGATGCAGCTTCATCAATCAGGTCAATTGCCTTGTCGGGCAAATATCTGTCTGTAATATAACGTGTCGACAGGTCAGCAGCAGCAATTATGGCTTCGTCTCTTATGATTACCTTATGGTGAGCCTCATATTTTTCGCGTATACCCCGGAGAATGGATATAGTATCCTCCCTGTCAGGTTCTGAAACATTTACAACCTGGAATCTTCTTTCGAGTGCCTTGTCCTTTTCGAAGTATTTCTGGTACTCGTTAAAAGTTGTTGCACCTATAGCGCGCAGCTCTCCTCTTGCGAGCGCCGGCTTTAGAATATTTGCAGCATCCATTGCTCCGTCTGATTTCCCTGCTCCTACAAGCGTATGTATCTCATCAATAAAAAGAACAATATCGCCGTTAGAGCTGATAACCTCGTTTACAACGGACTTAAGCCTCTCTTCAAATTCCCCCTTGTATTTGGCGCCTGCAATGAGTGCCCCCATATCCAGGGAATAAATTACTTTCGATTTCAGATCCTCAGGAACATCACCCCGCACTATCCTGTGGGCTATGCCTTCAGCGATAGCTGTTTTTCCGACGCCCGGTTCACCTATAAGCAGTGGATTGTTTTTGGTTCTCCGCTCAAGTATCTGAAGTATTCTCCTTATCTCATCATCGCGTCCTATTACCGGGTCAAGCTTCCCGGCCCTTGCCCTTTCATTCAGGTTAATGGCAAAGCGATTCATGGCATCGAATGTGTCGTCGGAAGTCTGGCTCTCAACGGATGCCCCCTTCCTGAGATCAACGATAGCCAGCTTGAGCGCCTTCATTGTTGCCCCGTGATCTTTCAGAATCCGCGCAACCTTATCGCCAGAATCCAGGATACCTGCAATAAGATGCTCGGTGGTAACATATTTATCTTTCATCCCTGAAGCATGTTCCTCGGCTTTCCTTATGGCCTCGGCGAGGGACGATGAAAGATAAGGCTCGGCACCTGTGACTTTCGGATAAGAATCAATCAGATGATCCACCTCCCTGACGACCCGGGTGCTGTTTACCCCCATTTTGCCGAACAGGAAGTCGGTAATAGTCTCTGCCTCGCTCATGATACCTTTCAACAGATGTGCACATTCAATGGCCTGCTGCCCTTTTGAGGAGGCAATGCTGAAGGCCTTCTGAACGGATTCCTGCGCTTTTAAAGTGAAATTATTAAGGTTCATCTTTATCAGATTTTATTAAGGCTGATCAAATTATCTGCCATTCCCGGTTTCAGGGACGGATTGTCATAAAAACAACATAAAAATGTCATAATGACCTGATTGGAAAACATCTCCGGTAGTAAAAAAATTATCTGTCACAATTATTTGGCAAAAAGAGTGAGGTTTCCTAACTTCAAATCCTGATAAAACTGATCCCCTATGAGTGAAAGGATTCTTGAAACCCTTATGCAGCTTTTTGCGCTCATCGCAAAGCCTCAGGCTGATGATTCAGAGAGAAGAGGCGTTGTTGAGGCTTTCCTGAAGCGGCTGCTTAACCAGGAACTGGTCAAAGTATACCTTGCAAAGTATGATGAAGCTTTCGAGGAAGCAAGGAAAAAACTGGAGAAAAGCAGCGCTGAGCGCCGTGAAGGGGCAATTGCTATAAGGATAAGAAAACTCTGCAAGGACATAAATGAACAGGGGCAGCTTGACCAGGAACAGAGGATCGTAGTTGTAATTCAGGCACTTGAATTCTGCAAATCAGGCAGCTCTGATGTGAGCCGGCTGGAACGCGGATTCATAAGCACTCTTGCTGAGGGGCTCAACATAACCGAAGAAGAGTATGCTTATATAGAAAGCTTTGTTCTCAATTCATTCGATAATATTCCTGACCATCAGAATATGCTGCTGGTGGATGGCAGCGACACTTGCAAGCTCACAGAAACAAAACACGTTTACAAGGAACTTCTCAAGGGACAGGTATGGTTCCTTTTCGTTCCGTCGGTAAAGATGTATTTTACCAGGTTCAGGGGATCAGGCGAATTATCGATGAACGGACAGCTTCTGCAGGAAGAAAAAGTATATCCATTCGGCCAGGGATCGTCAATAAAAGGATACAAGATAAAACCTATTTATTACTGGGATGTTACAATGCAATTCCTGAAAGAGGAGTTCAAGGCATCACGGGTGGTTTATGAGGTTAATAACATTGAATACCGGTTCAAGAGCGGAAAGGTAGGTATCCATCACATGAGCTTCAGGGAAGAATCGGGCCGTATGGTAGGTATCATGGGAGCAAGCGGCGCCGGAAAATCAACACTTCTGAGCGTCCTCAACGGAACAAACCCTCCCTTCGACGGTGAAGTTCTTATTAACGGGGTAAGTATTCACAAGGATAAGGAGAAAGTAAAGGGACTTATCGGATATGTATCCCAGGACGATCTGCTAATTGAAGAACTCACTGTATTTGAGAACCTGTATTACAATGCCAAGCTATGTTTTGATAACCTGACGGATGAAGAGATAATTGAGAAAGTGGATATTACACTTAAAAACCTCGGTCTCTATGAGATACGAGACATGAAAGTGGGCAGCCCGCTGAACAAAAAGATCAGCGGAGGACAGAGAAAAAGACTCAATATATCGCTTGAACTCATCAGGGAACCAGCTATTATGTTCCTTGACGAACCAACTTCAGGGCTCTCTTCGCGCGACTCAGAAAATATCCTTGACCTTCTGAAAGAACTCGCCAGGAAAGGCAAACTTCTGTTCATTGTCATCCACCAGCCCTCATCGGACATATTCAAGATGTTCGATAAGCTGATCATACTCGACACCGGCGGATACCTTATATATAATGGCAACCCCATTGAATCAATTGAGTATTTCAAGAAGAGGATTGAACAGGCAAACTACAATGAAAGCGAATGCTATGTTTGCGGTAATGTGAATCCCGAACAGATATTCAATATCGTTGAAACCAGGGTCTTCACTGAAAGCGGACAACCAACTGACACCCGACGAATATCACCGGCTGACTGGAGAAACCTGTTCAATGCCGAGGCTCATGAAGATATGATTGAACCCGGAACATCAATCCCGGATATAAACTTCAAGACACCCAATAAACTCAGGCAGTGGCTGGTTTTCACAAAACGTGATATCCTCTCGAAGATAGCTGATGCACAATATATGCTGATCACTCTCCTCGAAGCACCGATTCTTGCAGTAGCTCTCTCGTTTCTCATCAGGTATTTTGATGAAAGTGCAGTCAATCCTCACTATACACTTTTT
>Ga0172364_10004350_pt1 | contig 11263 bp, 13 predicted proteins | sample LakKivSesite10cm_FD_114545 | JGI IMG/M metagenome (GOLD analysis project Ga0172364, IMG submission 114545) | Sediment microbial communities from Lake Kivu, Rwanda - Sediment site 10cm | ecosystem: Environmental > Aquatic > Freshwater > Lake > Sediment | place: Rwanda: Western Province, Lake... | reverse complement strand
TCCAATCTTTTCCATACACATCATCTCCTTTTAACTGCACAATTTTTTCAATGCTATACGAGCGTTTCTATAGCATTCAAATAATAAGCGTTTGAATAATATCTCGGTGGAATATAAAACTGTTGCGTCCATGATCGTCGAAGCGGAGGATTTATACGGTTCGACAGAGTCTCAAAATTAGTGATCTGAATTGGTTAATGAAGGAGAGAAGGCCCCTGATTTCACTTTGCAAGCAGATGATGGAAGAGAAGTCTCTTTGGGTGACTACAGAGGCAAGAAGGTAGTGCTCTATTTCTACCCTAAAGACGGAACAGCGGGATGCACTAACGAGGCTATTCAGTTCCGGGACAACATAAAAGAATTTGAGAAAGAAGGCGCTGCAATACTAGGCATAAGTAAAGACAGCATCAAATCTCACCAGAAATTCAAGCAGGAACACGGCTTACCCTTCACTTTGCTCAGCGACCCTCAAGGAAAAGTGCTGGATCTTTATGGAGTATGGAAGAAGAGAAGCCTTTATGGTAGGACATTCATGGGCACAGAGCGGACGACATTTCTTGTAGATGAAAATGGGATTGTGAAGAAGGTGTATAGGAAGGTGAAGGTGAAGGGGCATGCCCAGGTGTGCCTTGTAGATTTGAAGAGCATCAGAATGATGAAGCAGTAAACGCTTTCTTACTGACGCGTCCGAAGCGGTACGTGTATTTTCTTGCTTTGTTCTTCCGTTAGCATACCGACTAGTTTTCCCTTGCTGATCACCGCCATTCTTTTCATGCCTTTTTCTCGCATAATTCTTTGAGCGTCTGCCATCGGCTCGCCACCATCTATTATTGTGAGTGGTGTGTAAGCGATTTCTTTCACGGCGGTCTTCCGCGGGTCTTTTCCAGTTTCAACTATTTCCTTCAACAGGTCTCTCTCGTACACTATCCCGATTGGCCTGCTGTTTTCGGTTATGAGCGCTGAACTGACGTTATTTTTGAGCATTTCATCCACTAATTTTGATACCGTGTCTGAACTTGTGACGCTTACGGTTGGCATTTTTATGTCTGCCTTCGAGCTTAATTCGGAGATGTCTACGCCTCTTTTCCAAACGTCGTTTAACATCTCGCTTACTCTCTCGGTGTACCTTAGGTCGTTAGTGTAGAAAGTGTCGGGAAGGTAGAACGCGGATTCCGCTACAAACTCCTCCAGCGGTGGCGTTTTGAAAATGAACAAGTGTCTCTTACCAACCATCAACATTGTCATGTAGCTGATTGCAACATGTTTGATTTCGCAGAAATCTGAAAGTTTTTTCGCCGCCTCGAAATTGTCCAAGTCGATTGGTGCCATAAGGCGGCATTTTACGCCCCTTTCGGACTGCTCCCTGAATACGCCGCTTTGCAGTATCGCGCTTACGCCATGTAATGATGTGATAATGACTATTTCTTCCTGAGCCGCGTCCAAGACGTTCGCAATCTTTATTTGGGCTTCCTTGGGATCTTTTATCACGATTGTCTCTCCTATGGGGATTCCAGTTTCCAATTCCTCAATTCTCTCATTGGCATCAATCGTGTTGCGCCAAGTGTCGGCAAAAAAAGCCCTCATGACAGAAACGAACATCTTGTCGTCTATCCACAAACCCTCATCCTCCACGTTCAATGCTGACGATTCCTCGCCGGATAATGCATACAAAATAGCCTCTTCCTCGTCTTTTATCACAAAAAGAGGAAACAGTTGGGAAGCTAAATCTATGTGGTGACATTCAATGCTAATGTTCTTGCGCAGAATTTTTTCAAACATTTCTCTTATTATTTTGAGGTTTTGTTTTGAAATGTTTGCCAGAATTTGGAATCGGACATCGCGTTTTCTCGCCAACTCAATTGCTGTGTCAAAGATCCCTGCGAGGTCCCCCTGGATCACGCCTTGGTTGTTGGTTAAGATCAAAACCTCTCTTGCCGATTCCTCAATCATCTTGGAAATTTTCGAAAATATTTTTGTCTTTCCCGTGATCACTGAAAATTTTGCAACGGGGTACTCAACTTTTTGTATGCTGAGCGACTTCCACGAATTGATTAAATCGTCTTTTTGATCTTCCAAGTTGCTGACTTCGTTCCTTTTGGTTTCAATGTACGACTCGATGAGAGTATCCAGAGGAACTACGGAGAAGCGGGTTGGTTTCTCGAGAGTTGCCTCAGCAAGTCCTTTTTCCTTCAGCCTTCTGAGTGTGCGATATGTTTGAACCCTGTCGATTTTAAGCCTCTTGGAGACAAAGCTTATTGATTGGGCGCCGCTCTTAACGAGCAATATATAGACTTCTATTTCTCTTTTGGACAAACCAAGAGTTTGCAGGAACTCCTTTATGTTTTTCGCGCTCAATCTCATCAAATCCTCAAAACAAAACAGACTTGAATTCGGTAATCCTTACTCTCACATTCCCGTATATAAATTAATGGCACAGTTAGTAAATCAATGCATTTTTAATGAGGTTACGGTGCAAAGCTAAGCTTGATTCAGTTATGGTTAAAGCTTACGTTTGCAGTCCCGTCAAGCACAAAAAGCATGGAGGCACCTGTGTTATTGTGTTTCAACAATCACAAAGTTATATAAACTCTGCACGAGTACACCTCCACCTTTAAGGAAACAGCTGAGTTTGAAGGCTGCCGCAAAGGAATCAAAAATGCAAGAACAGAAGAAAACGATACTCATAGTAGACGACGACAAATCCATACTACGAACCTTCACACGCATACTGCAAAAAGAAGGATACAACACTGACGCAGCGGAAACAGGCAAAGAAGCCATAGAAAAGACCAGAACTCAATTCTACGACGTCGCTTTGATCGACATAAGACTCCCAGACATGGATGGCACAGACTTGTTGCCTAGATTGGTAACAATCGCACCCAAAACGATGAAAATCATGATCACAGGCTTTCCCTCGTTAGAGGACGGCGTTAAAGCCCTTGATGAAGGGGCAGACGCGTATCTGGTCAAACCAGTGAAACCAGAGGAGCTGCTCAAGATCATAAAGGAAAAAATGAACAATGCGCACTAGAAAGGAAAAATACCTGTAAAGTCATATCTTGATTCTATAGCTCTCAATACTTCGGTTCTCAGGTTTTCTCCCTTTAGCTTTAATTCCCTTATTCTTGTGAATTCTTTCGCCAAATTTGCGTCATCGAAAACGGTCTTTATCCAGTTTCCAAAATCGCCTCTGGAAGCGTGGAATTCCAATGCCTTCACATCAACTTTCTTAACCAGTTCCCAGAAGTCCTTAAGGCTTTCCGCTGAGAAGCCCATGTACTGTCCCACTCCAGTGTAAAAGCGAAACCCATTTTCCCTAGGAACCGGATTGAGCGCCTTGAGAACGAGTTTCCCTTTTTCTGTTATTCCATACCCTGAGCCAACTTTTCTAACAAAACCAGTCTTCGATAGTTCCTGTATGCGCTCCAACGTCTGGTCTGGCGTCAAATCCACCATTCGAGCAAACTCTTTTAAGTCGACTTTGCTGGTGATCGTGGTCATAACTTTCAGAACTTTTAGTCTATCTTCCACCGAATGTTCACCTCAAATTTCAAAACTATATAATTCTATATCGACTCTCAAATATTAATACCTCTATAATCAAGTCTTTCTAGTTTTCTCGATTGGCAGTTTTTGGTGGCTTTTTCTTGTGATTTCAATGCAACAAATTTCTGCGACGTCGGAAAACGGTAGTGAAATATGTCTGAATGGAGAATGGCTCTTGAAGAAGGAAAAATCCTAGGCGCCCAGGTCTTCCCGACTGATCCGTGTTAGATCATTATAAGTGCTCTTCTGCTTCAAAAATCAAAACCTCAAAATACGCATGGCGGAGGCAGAATAGCTATAAGAACACGCTTGTTAATAGCCAACTCAAGCGAGGGATCACTGTGAAATACAGAAATTTTGGAAGAAAACTGAATTGGAAAGTTTCCGCCTTAGGCTTTGGAGCAATGAGACTTCCGACGGTTGACAATGATGCCGCTAACATTGACGAGCCCGAGGCGATCAAAATGATGAGATACGCCATCGACCATGGCGTCAACTACGTGGACACCGCTTACCCATACCACAGAGGAAACAGCGAGACTTTTGTCGGCAAAGTGTTACGCGACGGGTATAGAGAGAAAACCAAAGTGGCAACCAAATTGCCCAGTTGGCTGGTGAAATCTGAGCAGCACATGGACAAGTATCTCGAGGAGCAACTGAAGAGGCTCAAACTTAACTACGTGGATTTCTATCTGCTGCACGGCTTAAACAGGGATTTGTTCGAAAAACTTATGAAATTTAAGGTGTTCAAATGGGCTGAAAAGAAGATGGATGAAGGGAAATTCCGACATTTGGGCTTCAGTTTCCACGACGAATACGAAGTGTTCAAGAAGATGGTAGACAGCTATGATGGCTGGACTCTTTGTCAAATCCAATATAATTACATAGACGCCAACTATCAGGCAGGCACAAAGGGTCTGAAGTACGCAGCTTCCAAAGGACTCGCAGTCGTCATAATGGAGCCGATAGGAGGCGGAAGATTAGCCACGAATCCTCCAGAAGAGATTCAAGACATTTGGAACAATGCGGCGTCGAAAAGATCGCAGGCTGAGTGGGCGCTGATGTGGGTTTGGAACCATCCAGAAGTGTCTGTGGTTCTCAGCGGAATGAGCACGATGGAACAGGTGAAAGAGAACGTTGAAATTGCTGGTCGTTCAGATCCCGGTGTGCTCACTAAGAGAGAATTATCACTAATCAGTCAGGTCGCAGAAAAGTACAGGAAGTTAGGTTTTGTCGCGTGCACCGGCTGCAGATACTGTTTGCCCTGTCCTCAAGGTGTCAAAATACCCGAGATAATCTCACTGTACAATGAGTATTACATGAAAAACCAAAACGAAGAGATCAAAAAGAAGTACTGGGAACACGTGACTCCGGAAAGCCAAGCTAAAAGATGCCTCAGATGTGGCCGTTGTCAAGAACTTTGTCCTCAGAAACTCCCCATAGAAGATATCTTAAGCAAGGCTGCTTGGATCTTCGAGCAGTAACGCGCAAAAACAGATAGAATTTAACCCTGTGATTTTATGATAAAAACCTTCATCTTTGACTTAGACGGCGTCCTCGTCGAGAGTGAAAAAGCCCACATAGAAGCCGACCAACAAGCTTTTCTGAAACATGGCGTTCAAATTTCCGCGGAAGAACTGCACAAATACACAGGTACAACGGCTAAGATGATGTTCACAGAGTTAATGAAAAAATACAATATGAAAACAACCTTCGAAGAAATTTTCGAACAGAAAGAAGAGATCTTTTTCAAACTTTTGGAAGCAGACGCAGAACCCACAAAGGGGGTCATCGAATTACTTAAGGAACTGAAAAAGAGAAACCTGAAGTTAGCGATCGGATCAAGCTCAAGCGGAAAGGTCGTGGAGCATGTTTTGAGAAAACTGAACATAACGCACCTTTTTGACCGCGTCTTGGGCTCTGAAGACATTGTCCACAGCAAACCTAATCCGGAAATATTCTTGAAAGCTGCAGTTGAGCTTGGCGTGAGCCCTGACGAATGCGCCGTGGTCGAAGACGCTAAGCTGGGCGTGGAGGCTGCAAAACGCGCCGGAATGAGGTGCATTGGATACCAGAACCCTAACAGTGGCCAGCAGGATTTATCAAGGGCAGACATCGTAGTTGATGGTTTTTCAAAAGTAACCGTTGACGGACTGCTTTCGCGAATCGATACACGCCAGGTTTGATGCTGAAGGGTTAAACGCGCTTGTTCAACGAACGTGCCGTTTGAAGAATTAAATTCTGCCTACGTTAAGCAAATCATCAACTTACTTTGAAACAGAAAAGTGGAGGTCGCCCACGTTAAGATATCATCTTTAGTGCTTTACCGCTTTGTTCTTTCCTGGCACAAAAACAGCTGCCGCTATAGCTGTTGTCCATAAGCCACCCTTGTCTCCGGTTGCAGATTGCGTAATATTGGTGGTTTTGATTATCATGCCGCTGGTTTTGAAGAGCTGTTTCCTTTCATCCCAAGCGGTTTCAGGGTCAAACTGAATGCCCATGGTTGTCGCAAGCATTGTTGCAGCCAGATCCTCCGCATAGTCTCCAGCCGCTTCGTCCGTCTGTCCATAAGAATGATGTTCAGAAAGGTAACCATAATTGTGCTTGCCCGACGGAATGGCCACACCTATGGATGAAGCGATCAATCTGTGCGGCTCACTTGTTGAGTTTCTGGCCATGACAACGAAAGTCATTTCTCCGGGCTGCACAAGTTTTAGACCCTGCTCCCTCGAGATCAGTTTGCATCCTGGCGGCACTATGCTTGACACGTTCACTATGTTGCAGTGCTGTATGCCCGCGTTTCTCAAGGCTAATTCAAAGGATTGAAGCTGTTCTTTGTGCTTGCCGACGCCCTTTGTTAGAAAGAAATATTTCGGTATCATTTTGCCGTATCGCAATAGAATCTACAGAATCAGCTTATTAGGCTTTTGTTTCTTGAAAAAGTGTTTTATTCTGCAAGAGAAAAAAATAACAGGGCTTAAGACTTAATTGATTTGAGGTTTAGCCCAGTGAAAACTTACAGAAGCGTATTCAGGGACGAAGCCAAGCTCGATATCAATTATGTCCCTCACAGATTGCCCCATAGAGAGGGGGAACACCGCTTACTAATGGAATTTTTCAGTTTTATGCTTCGCTTCCCAGAGAAAATGGCCCAACGAGTCATCATAACAGGGGATGTCGGCACTGGAAAGACAGTTCTTTGCCAACGTTTCGGAGCAGACATGACCCGCGAAGCAAGCAAAACAGGAACAAACCTCCGTTACGTACATGTCAACTGCCGTGAATATCGCGGCAGTCTCTTCCTTGTACTGCATCATACAGTCACCGTTTTCCACCCGACGTTTCCAAAGCGCGGTTACTCTGCGGAAGAGCTTCTCAGCGCGCTTTTACAGATCTTAGATGAGGAAAATGCCTACGTAATCCTCACTTTAGACGAGTTTGAGAGTCTCATTGAACGGGAAGGCTCAGAAGCCGTTTACAAGCTCACGCGTTTACAGGAGGCAAGATCCAACAAGCCTCAGAGGCTGTCACTCATATGCGTTATGCGAAACCTGAGGGCAATCGAACGGTTAGACGCCAGCACGAGAAGCACTCTGCAGCTTAACATAATTAACCTTGAAAAATATTCAAAAGAGCAGCTCACAGATATCCTCAATGACCGCGTCTCGATAGCCTTTAAACCCCTGGCCGTTTCAGAAGAAACTGTAAGCCTCATAGCTGAACTTGCCTTTTCAGAAAACGGAAACGCCCGCTTCGCCATTGAACTATTGTGGCGGGCTGGAAAATACGCGGACACTGAAGATTTAGGCGCCGTCACGCCTGAATGTGTTCGAGAAGCGGTCTCAGGCATAATTCCAACGGTCCGCAAGGGCGAGTTGGCGTCTCTGAAACTGCACGAAAAACTATTTCTGCTTGCCGTAGCTCGAATTTTCAAGGGAAGTCAAAGGGCTTTTGCTACGCTTGCGGAAATCGAGGAGGTCTACGCCGTGGTGTGCGAAGAGTTTGATGAACGAGCTCACAGTCATACTCAACTGTGGAAGTATTTGCAGCTTCTCTCAGCCATAGGCATATTAAAAACGGAAGTTTCAACAGGCGGCACCCGTGGAAGATCGACACTCGTGTATTTGCCCAGGATTCCCGCTCACGAGTTGGAGAAAGAATTAAGTGTATCTCTGAAAAAGTGAAATTCGTGAAACATCATGCAAATAGAAGAAGTTTTTTGTTCAAAAATTAGGATGAAAATTCTCAAACTTATAGAGCGTTTGGGGGAACTTAACGTTTCTGAAATTGCCCGAAGACTTAGTATTAACTACGAGACAACGAGTAGGCATCTAAAAATTTTGGAGGAAGAAAGCATTATCCAACATAAAGTCTTTGGGAGAATTCGCCTTTACAGGTTCAATGAACGTTCACCAAAGGCTAAGGCTGTGCAAAACCTCATAGGCACGTGGGAACAGGCAAATAAACAATAGGGTTGTATCTACAGCTGGAGGAAAAGGGCGTGTCCATGGTTGACGTATCAAATAAGCCTGAGATTTTTCGCGAAGCAACCGCCTCGGGAACCATCAAGCTGAAAGACGATACCATACGGTTGATTAAGGAAGGAAAAATTGCCAAAGGCAACCCACTCTACACAGCGAAAATCGCGGGGACCTTGGCTGCCAAGAAGACGAGCGCTTTGGTTCCACTTTGCCATCCGCTGCCGTTGACGAACGTAGAAGTTGAAGCAAAAATCTTGAACGAATCCACCGTTGAGGTCGTGTCCACCGTTAAGGCGAAGGCGCAGACAGGAGTTGAAATGGAGGCTCTTGTCGCAACTTCTGTGGGTCTCTTAACGATTTGGGACATGGTGAAGCAGTACGAGAAAGATGCGGACGGACAATACCCAACAACGGCGATAGAGAACATTCGCGTTTTAAGGAAGATTAAGGAAGGCGCGCCGAGTGAGCGAAAGCACAAAGAGGCATAAAGCCGAAGCCCCTAAAAAGCTGAACTTCGGAATTTTCATCTGCAGCTCGTCTCGCTATCAACTGCTGAAAGAGGGCAAGCTGGTTAAAGATGTTTCTGGCGATCTGATTGAGGCAGGACTGAAAGGCGCTGGTCACGCTGTCGTGTTCAGGAAGATAATTCCAGACGACAAAACGATGATTCAAGAAGCAACAGAGAGCACGTTGGAAAACGGGAATCTGGAGGTCATTGTTTTCTGCGGGGGCACTGGCATAGCGCCTTCTGACATCACGATTGAAACGGTTTCGCCATTTTTGGAGAAGACTCTTCCAGGATTCGGTGAGATCTTCAGACGGTTAAGCTATGAACAGGTTGGCTCGGCGGCGGTTTTATCCCGCGCCGTGGCGGGCGTAGCAAAAGGCAAAGTGTTTTTCTGCATTCCCGGTTCCCCTGACGCTGTGAGAATTTCCGTTGAAAGGCTTATATTGCCGGAGGCGCCCCATATCGTTAGGCATGCACGGGAATAACGATGGTTCTGACAGATAATTGGGGTCGTCCCCTTCTCAACTTACGTGTGGCGGTCACTCAGCGTTGCAACTTGCGCTGCGCTTACTGCCACAGGGAAGGCGAAGAAAAGCGGGACTTGGATACGGCAGAAGAGATGACTGTTGACGAAATTGTGCGAATAGTGCGGATAGCCGTTGAGCTAGACATCTCTAGGGTCAAGCTGACGGGAGGAGAACCACTCATGCGAAAGGATATCGGCGAAATCGTCAAGAAAATCGCGGCTGTACAAGGCTTAGCAGATCTCTCGATGACTACGAATGGAACTGTGCTTGCCTCTATAGCCAACGAACTGCATGCAAACGGATTAAAACGAGTGAACATTAACCTTCCAACGTTAAACGCAGAAGTTTACAACAAGCTCACCGGCGGCAGAGTGGAGAACGTTTTGGAGGGCGCAAAAGCTAGCGTAGCAGCTGGATTTTGTCCAGTTAAGCTCAACATGGTTCTGTTGAACGATGTCAATGGAGACGCGGTCCCAGAAATGATTGACTTTGCCAGACAGACAGGGGCTGTGCTTCAGTTAATCGAGCTTGATCCGATGAACGTGGACAAAGAATACTATTGTCTGACCCACAGATCCTTGGATGAATACGAAAACCAGTTGAGGCAAAAAGCTTCGAAAATTGAGACTAGACGCTTTATGCACAACCGGAGGATTTATCATCTTCCAGATGTGACCGTTGAAATCGTCCATCCTATCGAAAATACTGATTTTTGCATGCACTGTACTCGTTTGCGTGTGACAAGTGATGGTAAACTGAAGCCTTGCCTCATGAGAAACGACAACTTGGTAAATGTGTTGGAGTCGATGCGCCAAGGAGCTGGAGATGAAGAATTGAAACAGCTCTTCTTGCGTGCAAACCAGGTAAGAGAGCCATATAACAAGAGTGCGTAAGCGCATAGGTCTTTGCTACGTTTTCAACGGATCTTCAGGACTATGCCAAGCCACCAGCGCCGTACATGCAAGAAGCCAACGGAAGCGCTAAAAGGCGCAGTGACTGTTGAAAGCGAATTGGGAAAAGGAAGCAAGTTCACCATAGAAATTCCGTTGCACGCTGAAAAATAGAAGCAAAAGGGCAAAGGTAACTGTTCCCAAACAATCACATAAGAATATAATCGTCTTTGATACTATGGAGATGGGAAGCAAAGAGCTTACATAACGTTCTGGCGGAAATGACTGTTGACAGGGCAGAAGAAAAAGACCATTTTCATTGTGGATGATGACAAATCTATACTTCGTGTACTCACACGCATTCTGCAGAAAAAAGGCTATAACACCGAAACAGCCGGAACAGGCACCGAGGCTCTGGAAAAAGCCAAGAATCAATCCTTCGACTTAGCCTTAATAGATCTTATGCTTCCAGACTTAAACGGTTTAGACTTAATGACTGAACTGACCGCAATGCAACCAAAGATGGTAAAAATAGTAATTTCTGGCCTTGCACATGAGAGAAATGCCGCCAACTCTTTAGACAGGGGCGCAGACGCATTCTTGACTAAACCGGTGAAACCAGAAACGCTACTTAGCGTCATCGAAGAAAAACTAAAAGGAAAGCCCTGAAGCCCAACTGCACCCAAATTTCCATTAACACCCGCAAACACCCATTCTCCGCTTGAGTTCTACCTACTTATAGAGGGAGTATAGATTTTTTTCACACGCCAGTACCGCAAAGGTTACAGCTCGATTATTTTTGCTTCGCGCTTCACAGTGTCCAACACAGCGATAGTAGATTTTCCGCTCAAATATCCGCAGACTTCGCCAGGATTCACGATCAAAGCGTTGCCTTTCTTTCTAACTTCCATCGCGTGCAAATGCCCATGAACCACAGCATCAAAACCGTCACAGTTAACCAGCGCATCAAACAGTTCAGTCTCGTCTCCGTGGAGCAAGGCGATCTTAAAGCCTTCAACATCCACCAGCGCGAATCTGCCTCTCACTTCACAGTTCTGGGTTTCGCTGAACCTCTTCTTAAGCAGTTCATGGTCGCCATCATTGTTGCCGAAAACGCCCACAAGTTTCGACCTTAAACCTTTGAATAATGGAATCACAAAAGGCGCAACATAGTCCCCAGCATGGAGCACAAGACTAACCTTTTCCTCGTTCAACCTCTTCACAGCTTTCTCCACCATCGGCAAGTTGTCATGCGTATCCGAAACTAAACCAACCTTCACTCCTATCACCCACGGAAATCTTTCGATC
>Ga0172364_10004349_pt1 | contig 11263 bp, 13 predicted proteins | sample LakKivSesite10cm_FD_114545 | JGI IMG/M metagenome (GOLD analysis project Ga0172364, IMG submission 114545) | Sediment microbial communities from Lake Kivu, Rwanda - Sediment site 10cm | ecosystem: Environmental > Aquatic > Freshwater > Lake > Sediment | place: Rwanda: Western Province, Lake... | reverse complement strand
GAATCCCTCTACGAATATTACAGCGGAAAAAGTCACAAGCTAACTTCAAACAACGATTTCGCTAAGTTCATCACGCCGTTCGCCCTGAAACCTGTGGCGGACAGTCTCTGGGAAATTTACGGAGACGACGAGGATTTCGCCAATGGAGTGCTGATGATTGTCCACCAGATACCCTACGAAGAAACGTTGCCGTCGAAATATCCCGTAGAAACGATGGCAGAAAATGAGGGAGACTGCGATCTCTTCTCTTACATTGCAGCTTCAATCATGAAGGCCGGCGGACTAGATGTTGTACTCCTGTATTATGAAGAAGAGACTCACATGAACATCGGCGTTCACCTTTCGCATGCACCGCAAGACGCCAGAACACGAGTTTACTCATTGACATACAACGGCGTCATCTATTACGTTGCCGAATGCACTGGCACAAGTTGGGAGGACGGATGGAGAGTTGGGGAATGCCCGGACGATCTGAAACGCGCTTCCGCCCAAGTGATTACCCTTGAAAACGCTGAGACTGTGGCTCCAGGACAAGTTTCCGCGGGCTACGAAGAGCAGGAGCCTACCGCACTCTCGCTGGAGATTTCATCCACAATCGTTAGCCAAGGCACTACGCTAACGATCAGCGGACAGCTTACACCAGCATTGCCAAACAGAAATGTCACCGTCTACGCAAAAATAAACAGTTCTCCTTGGGTTCTTTTAGGAACCACCATGACTGGATCTGATGGACGCTTCGAGTATTCCTGGAAGGCGAACACCGCTGGCACGTGTCCCATTCGCGCAAGCTGGTCCGGAGATGACGTATACGCTGGAGCGATCAGCCCAATCAAGACAGTAACGGTCATCCATAGTTTCTTCATTTGGCTATTAGGCACAGCTCTAATCGCAACGTGCATAGGCGCAATCGCATTTTTCGCATCGAGACAGTCTCGCCAAGGAGTCTCAGAACCACAAGAGCCGCAACCGCCGACAATTCCATCGTGAGAGAAAAAGTTTTTACACAAGACAAAAAGCTTGATACATAGTTTATATCTCAGTTAAAACTAACAGAAGGAAAACAAATGTTCATAGTCTTCATTATAGGAACTGCAGGTTCCGGAAAATCCCTTTTCACAGCAGCCTTCGGCGACTGGCTAAGAATGTCAAAACAAGACGTTGCAATCGCAAACCTAGATCCGGGGACGCTAAAGCTTCCATACTCGCCAGATGTTGATGTTCGCAACTATGTGGACGTCGGAAACTTAATGGAAAAGTATGGTTTAGGACCGAACGGAGCGTTGATAATGGCTGCTGACCTGATAGCTGATGAAATTGAAAAGGTTTCAAACGAGATTGAAGATGTAAACGCTGATATCGTCTTGGTTGATACGCCTGGACAGATGGAGCTATTTGCATTTAGGGCGAGCGGACCTTACATAGCGAGTGAGCTTACAAAAGAACCGAAAGCCATAGTTTACTTGTTCGACGCTGTTTTTTCTATAAACCCTCTTAATTATGTCTCAAATCTGTTCCTCTCTGCGGCGGTCTACAACCGGTTTTTGCTACCTCAACTGCATCTGCTGTCAAAATGCGACTTGCTACCTAAAACTGAAGTTGACAGAATTGTTGACTGGTCAGCTAATCCCAAAGCCCTAGAGATATCAATTGACCAAAAACTTGAAGGAACGAAACGTCTGCTCAGCAGAAACATGATGCGTGTAATTGTCCAGCTCGGCTTGAAATTCATGTTGATTCCCGTTTCGGCAAAAACAAATGAAGGAATGACAAACTTCAATACTGCTCTAGAGCGCATTTTCGCTGGAGGAGAGAAATACACATATTAACCGAAACACGTTGAGAACCAGCGTGGCAGCCTCGGCATTCCTCAATGGTTGTCAAGAAGAGTCCAAGCAGCCGCAAAAGCACCGTGTTCTGCTTCTATAGGAGCATCAGCGCCTGCAATTATTATTACATCGTTGTCTTCTGGCGCAAGAAGCTTCAGAATTTGGCTTGCCGCCTCTGGAAAATCTTTTCTCACATCATTGCTCACCGATGCCATGACGAGGTGCCCATCTTTGGATATTATCGTTGTTGCCCCCTTAGCACCCGCCATAACAGCCGCGTCCCGCTGTTCCAAGCCGGATTTAACCTTGTTTCCCCGGTCTTTGACCAAAAAAGCAATATTAAATCGTGCGGAAGCAAGCTCGTTATCTCCAATTTCAGACTTTTTAAATACTGCTTGAAATTCTCTCCATACATTCAAGCCCTTTTGTGTAAGCTTACATCCACTCCTCGAAGTTGAAATTAAGCCGGCATCTTTCAGACGACGTATTATCGTGCGCACCGCTCCTTCTCCCACGTTTATTTTGCTAGCCAGTTTGCTGCGTCCAATCGGTTTCTCTGCCATGAGCTCCATAGCATGATAAATGTGAAAGCTGGAAAAGGTTGCAGCTGGACCAGGGGCTTTCTCGCCGGCAATTTCTTCTATAAGTTGCTTAAAGGCGGAGGGCATAGTCTTTTCCACCAACCATATTTTCAAATTGCTGACTATTATAATTATTTATGTATCGAATAATGAACAGGTTAGATACGCTCAGGGCTTAGAACTTTTTTTCCGTAGTATTCTCTAACTATGCCAGCCGTCAGTGCAACTAGGCCCACTGCAAGCAGATAGACGAGGGGATAAATGAAAACTGCTAGCATGCCTTCGTAAGTGACCGATTGGGGTAATCGCGGACTGAAGAAAACCGTTATCCACATTATGACGAAGGTCGCGATGCATCCAATCCCGAGACCGACAGCCAGTCCATGGATGAAGCTGCTTCTGTCTTCCCCGTTGTTTGAAATTGAGCGTTTCTCTTCAGGTTCTTCTCCTGTTACCTTGTACTCTTCTGATTCGCTTAGCACTGTTCCTTCTTCTGGCTCAAGGTTTTCTTGGCTTGCTTCTTTCTCATACTCGGTATTTTCCTCTGTTTCTTGTTCGGCCTCCATAGTTTTCGCCCTTCTTGGTCTTTTGTTGTAGAAGCAAATTAATAAGATTATTCAACTTCAGATTATAATTACGAATTAAAATTTGAAATATGCAAAAAGCTTACTTTGAAACAAGTTTGGGCGCAAGTTGCTCTATAGCGTTTTTTATCTTATTCCATTCATCAAGATTTCTGACGTTAAACTTGTGTTTTCTTTTCCATGCTCCGTTCTTGTTTTGCCAAAGATAAAGACCTATTGAACGCTTCCCAAAAGACTCGAAGACTACTATTGCCTCCCACCATTTTTCGCTTCTAAAAATCGTAACGTAATCAACAACCCTGTAGAATTCGGATATGGGCAGTTTCTCGCCAGATTCAGTCATGCCCCATCACACCTTTACCATAAGCCTATTTTTAAGCATTTAAGCATTCTATGTTATTCCGCCTATCGACATGCCACAAGCAACATTGCCTTACTGTTACGCCAAGGCGTCTTTAGTGACATGTCTGTGGTGACCTTAGGGCAGTGCCCATGACCAGCTTAGCGATAAGCTCTTGGATGAACTGCAATTTGGTATTTATTTCCCCTATTCCTTGTATGCGATGACTGAGATCTCTACTAGAGCTCCGAGTCCTAGTTCTACTCCTATCGTGACTCTGGCGGGAAAATCTTTCTCAAAGTACTTCGCGTACTCACTGTTGAATTCACCGAACAGTTTCATTGACGAGAGATAAACGTTGGACTGCACAACATCGGCAAAGGCATAGCCTGCTGCCTCAAGTATTGCTTTTATGTTTTCCATAACTTGCTTGGTTTGATCTTTTATGTTGTTTGACGTTATTTTTCCTTCTTCAGGGTTAATCGCCACTTGACCCGATACAAACAGGAATCTCTCAGCTCTTATCGCTTGACTATATGGTCCTACGGGTTTAGGTGCTTTTTCAGTTTTAACGAGTTTTCTCATGGATTGACACCTCCCGATAATTTGGATTTAGACTTAATATAGTTTGCCGACAAGCAGAGAATCTTTCAATATCAATTAAGTCTATCCCAACATGTTTGCCTGGTGACTTGAAACTGACGCGTAAGTGCACGAAATGCGAGAATTGATGATTTTTGAGAAAAGTCTATGTCTATCCGGGACTTAATAAGTTTGTATTTTTCCCTGTGCCAGTTCCATGCAGAATTTGTCGATGTTTGCAAGCTCATAGTCTAGGACTTCGCCTATCTCTCGTCTGACTTTGTCTAGGGAGTTGCTTCCTTTCATTATAACCTGAGCCGCTGCGACTGTGGGGTGGTCTATCGGGTGCCCAATTTTGCTCAGAAGCCAGATGTAGACCTCCTCGACTTCCGGCACGTCTTCGCATACGTGTTGAGCTATCTTGTATGTCAAAGCGTTGTAGATTTTTCCCACGTGACTAATCGGGTTTTTGCCGGCAGCCGCCTCAGAACAGAAGGGCCTATTCAGGGATATCAAACCGTTCACTCTGTTTCCTCTGCCAACCTGCCCCGAATCACCGCTGTCAGCGCTCGTTCCCAAAACTGTCAGATAAAGGCCGCTTAAACCTCTCCCCGGCGTGTCTAAGGTGTTGAGCTGTAAAACTATGTTGCTGAAGCTTGTGTTAGACTCAACAAAGCGCTTCGTTTCCTCGAAAATTTTTGCTTTCTTTTCGAAGTAATCCTCTTCGCTGCTTATGAAGCGGTCGACAAAAGACATGGCAATGGTTAAGTGCAAGTTATTGCTATTTCTGAAACCCATGACTTTTATGTCTTCGCCGGATTCGGGAAAACGAGACTTGAACTCCCTGGAATTCATGAATTTCTCAGTTTGCAGCACTATTTTTTCCGTTCTTGTCATCGGAGCATAGCCAACCGCCGCGGACGTGTCATTCGCCCCCAAAAATTTTCCTTTCCGTTTAAAAATGTCTACTAAACCTATTGAACCTGGCTTAAGTTCTACCTGATATGTCACATGTTTTTCTGGATCTATGAACCGCATGTTCTTCTTGAACCACTCTTTGGCGGACGTTACAGCCATTTCATTGATGTCGATTTTGGCGCCTCCGAATTCCGAAGTCGCCCTGTCACCGAACACGAAAAGGATCGGCTGTCTTAGGGTGCCACCGTTGAATCTTGGTTCGGATTCGCCTGCGACGAGCAGAGATTTATCAACGTTGTGGTGTAATATTGTACCCGTCTTTTCCAAATATATTTTGCTCAGGTTTATGGAAAGGGTATCCATCACCGCGTCGCATATATAGTCTGGATGACCCAATCCTTTCCTTTCAACTATTTCTACGCGTTGCTTCTCGAGGGGCATTTGTCTTAGGTCTTCCACTATTATATTTCGCATGACGAGTCTTCTCCTTTTCTGTGGAGTTTAGGTTCTAATGCACAACAATAAATATATATCTTACTGTATAGATTTATAAGTGAAAATAACTGGAGGTTATTTCCTCGGCCATAACAGGTGCTTCGCTGAAAAAGCTGCGAAAGGAAGCTAGACTAACCCAAAAAAGGCTAGCGGAGCTCGTGGGCGTGTCGCAGGCGCATATAGCCAAGATAGAACTCGGAAAGGTTGATCCGCGTCTCTCAACTATAAACAAGATCTTGCGAGTTCTAGCCGAGGGAACACAGAAGAAGAGCAGGGATGTAATGACTAAAGGAGTGCTTTTTGCAAGGCCCAATGACACCACACTTAAAATCAGCGAGGAAATGGTACGACATGCTATTTCACAGATGCCCGTGATCAGTGGAAAAAAGGTTGTCGGAACAGTAACCGAGGAAACTATAATCAGAAATTTAAGGGCAAACTTGGCTGAAGAGAAAGCCAGGAACCTTATGGATCCCCCCTTGCCAACCGTCCAAGAAGACACAAGCATAGAAGTCATTCGTCCAATTCTGGAGAGACACCCCGGCATACTTGTCGCAAAAGGCAGAGAAATTGTCGGCATAATAACCCGCTCAGATCTGCTTAAAACAATAAGCTGAACAGTTTTCCGAGCTGCTGACCCAGTGTTATACATGAGAAAGATTTCTTCTTTTTCCCAGATAGTTTCTGCCTTCTACAGTTTCCAAAGCTTCCTAACATTTGGCGCTTAGAAACTCTTGGTTGAATAGTCCTAAAATGATACCCTAAGTTTATATGTTAACAAACTGGAAAATTATTTTCGAATTAAGAGGTCATTGGTTTGTCTAAGCAAGCACTTTTGGATGTTATTGCCTCAGAAGTAATTGTCTGCGTCAAATGCCATCTTTGGAAGACTCGCAGGAACGCTGTTCCAGGTGAGGGAAAGGGTGACGCTAACGTTATGCTTGTTGGCGAAGCACCAGGCTATTGGGAAGATATTGAAGGAAGACCGTTCGTCGGAGCTGCAGGAAAGTTCCTTGACACATCGCTGGCTGACATTGAATTGGCAAGAAAAGACGTCTTCATCTGCAATATTTTGAAGTGCAGACCTCCAGCAAACCGCGAACCTTTACCGATTGAAATTCAGACCTGCACGCCTTATTTAGACAGGCAACTCTTAGCTATCCAACCGAAGTTTCTCGTCACTCTTGGGAACTATCCCACGGCCTATTTATTTTCTAAAGCTGCCTTGCCTTTTGACGGAATAACACGAATGCGCGGGAAACTCCACGAGGTTTCAATTTTGGGAATTCGGTTGACGATTTTTCCAACGTTCCATCCAGCCGCAGCCCTTTACAACGCAAAATACAGAAAACAGTTGACTAGTGATTTTAAACAATTGGGTGAAGAGCTTGAAAAAAGTGGAATTACGAAGTGACGATTTTAGCAGAGTTTAACTCGTTTACCAGCTCTTCTGCGCTATTGTAGCTCTTAGAAGGTAATTGCGTCAAAAGAGTCTCAAACCTAGCCTGTTTTCCCTTTTGAACTTCCACAAGTTTCCATCCATGCTTTTTGATTAACATGTTTTTTGTGATAGGATACCTCATTTTTTCAACAATGCTCATGATGGATCCTAACCCTATTGCCCCTGTGACTTTTGGAAAAATATTCTTTGACATATATTGCGTGAACCGCACTCCATCTTCAAACATTGCAAGATTGTTGAAAAGAACGTAGATTTCCTTCACTTTACCTTCGTATGGCACAATTAGCTCTTTGAGTTTTCGCAACTCCATGTCTGTGTATTGGTAATAGTACATTCGCTCACCTAAACCGTGAAGCCTAAAATAGGCTATTTCTCCCGTGTAGGCTGGCACAATTCTGAAAGGATCAGTAACGTGTGTAATATTCAATTCTTTCAAAAACTGTTCAAGGTCTTTACGAAATTTTTGGTTTTCCCAAGCAGGTCCGCGGGTTTCCCAGACCAAAAACAAATCTTCACGATTAACAGCCCTGAAGAATTTTTCTGCATCCCCCAGCCTCTCAGGCTTAAAAGAACCTGGCGTTTGAAAAAGCAGTATCTTCGCGTTTAATGTCTCGCAGATCTTCTTCATACGTTCAAAGGATAGAAGACTTGCTTCCTCCGCTCGCATTTTCGCGCTATGGCTTATATCTTGATGTGCCTTGACAGTGAAAATGAAGTCTTTTGGCGCCCTTTCCCGCCAGCCTTCAACCGTTCTTTCCCTTGGACATTGATAGAAGGTGCTGTTTAATTCCACGAGGTTGAATTTTTCAAAGTATTTTTTCATGGATGTCGGAAAACCGCAGCATCCGACTCTTATCATTCTCAGTTCCTTACGCGCTGATTTTCGGAGGCGGCTGAACTCGCCTGCCGAGCTTTATGCGAAGGGCAATGCGATATAATTTTCTTAAGGACTTTATCAGCTGTTCAACGCTGGCCGAAACGGAATAGATCAATGGCACCTGCTCATATTCAGCCAGTTTCATGGCGTAGTCATCTGGCTTTGAGCGGTGAAAAACTACCACTCTCGGCTTCAAATTGCTCACACGCACAATCATCATGGGCAAACATCCGTTTTCCACATTTGTAAAAACCAAGGCCCGATCCGTTGTCGCCCCAAATAGCTGAGAATATTCCAGACCGGAAAGAGCCTCAACTGCCTTTTTACTATCCACCACGGTGTATCCACAAACTTCCTTAACATACTTGTTTGCACAAGCCACAACTTCGCCTTCGATGGCCTTGCACAAGTACTCCACACGAACAGGGATAGGAAACTCACGAAGATCCAGTATAGCCATGCTCGGTGAACTTGTCAATTTAGCAAACTCCCGAATAAAACGGCTACCACGTTCCTCATCAATCTGCAAAAGAGCCCACACAAATCTCCTAATAAACTTGGCACCTGGACTTTTCCGTCTTCCACTCTCATAATCGCTTATGACAGATGATGAGAGCACCATTTTGTCTGAAAGACTCATTTGTGACACCGCAAAGAGCTCGCGCCACTTTCGCATGGTTGCCCCAGGTTTACTTGAAAGAATTATTTCGCCAGCCACTCTTCTTGCCAAAACTTCGCGAATGCTTGGAGATACGGACATGCTTAACCCTTCGGTTTGCACCTTTCCCTTTAAAAACGAAGTATAAAACTGTACCGCTTTTCAGATCTCGCGTGTCCGAACAGTTGGGGTGAATTACTGAGCTGCAAAATCGCAAAAATTCCAATACTATAAATATGGAAGCATACTTTCACCGTGACTTTTTCGTGTAGAAAAAATATTCCAGCTGATGTTGAAGAAAGTGGCGCAGCAGGATGTATTTGGAATAGCCCGTCACTTTACCGGACTTGGAAAACTGAAATTTTGCCATCATGGTGTCCGTCAGTTTCCAAACTGCCAGAACAGAAATTTGCAATAAAGAAGTGAAATTTATAAATTTTCAAAAAAGAAAAGAATGCTGGAGAAAAGAATGCAAGTTCCAGTCTACTGGAGATTAGGAGCCACCCAAAAGTTCCGGAAACTATCAATAAGCATAGGTATTATAAGAAACGTGCATGTGGAGAAGGAGAATGATAAAATTCGACAGCTTAAGCGCTCTGTATATGAACAAGTTAGAGCCAACTACCGAGCCGAAACACTGAAAGATGACCCGACCGTAAGGGCCTACAGAGATTTTTATTGGAAACTTGGGATAGACCCAACAAAAACAAGACCTTCTGGCGAAGCCCTACTAAGGAGAGTTTTGCACGGAAATGACCTTCCGACAATATCTACGGTTGTGGACGCCTACAACTTGGCTTCTTTGAAAACCATAGTCCCAGTTAGCGGATTTGACAGAGAAAGATTGGAACCACCTTTCACGGTGCGTTTTGCTGAGAATGGGGAGCCTTTCATGGGAATCGCGATGAATAGTCCAATTACTTTGACAGACAGAATCGTTGTCTTAGCGGATGAAAAACGAGTTTTGTGCATTTATCCCTACGAAGACGCGGACTATACGAAAATTACCCTGCAAACCAAGAATGTCTTAGTAGTAGGATATGGTGCTCAAGGAGTAACTTACGAACAACTAGAAGAAGCCGTGGGGACAACCTTGTCTTACATAAAGCAGGTTGCAGGCGGAGAAACCCAAACGATAAAGGTTTTTAGTTCCCTATCCAAATAAAAAATGGTGTCTGTCCTTGTCTTTCCGAGTTAGAATGGAAGAAACAGCAAAAAACAAAGAATCCAGGACTGTATTAGCTCTCGACTTTCCCTTTCAAAACCCTGAAAACCGAACAATCCTCCTTGCAAGGGCGGAGCATGTTTTGGACGCAGTTCACCCCTACATATGCGCCGTAAAAATCAATCATCATCTGCTTCTCCCGCTAGGCACGTTTGATGGTGTACAGAAGCTAGTGAAAGAAGCTCACCATCAAGGGCTTTTGACAATAATGGATTGTAAAGTGAACGACATAGGCTCAACCAACCAAGTTATCGCCGAGTACTACTATGCTGCAGGTTTTGACGCGTTAATAGCAAATCCCTTCGTAGGATGGGAAGAAGGTCTAAAACCCATTTTTGATGTCGCGCGCAGACTCAAACGGGGAGTAATACTTCTCGCATATATGAGCCACAAAGCAGCACGCGAAGGATACGGACAAACAATACGCAACACAGAATCGGGTGAAGAAAAACCTCAGTACATTTCATTCGCCCAAAAAGCTTTAGAATGGGACGCTGACGGCGCCGTGGTAGGCGCAACACACCCAGAAAAAATAAGAGAAGTGCATGAAATACTAAAAGAAAAGATCCCAATATATTCTCCTGGTATAGGTGTTCAGGGAGGAAATATTGAAATGGCCCTCAAGGCTGGCGCTCGCTACCTTATAGTGGGACGAGAAATCACCCTCGCAGAAAACCCTGCGGAGACCGCTAAGAAGCTTAAAAGATCCAAAAAATAGAAGGATTCAGCCTAGAAGAACCGGGTAAAAGTCAGATATGGAATGGGCTATCTCCCGCGTTTTTCCCAGAGTTCCTTTTTGAGCAAATCTCTGACAGCAGACCTTATCGCGGAACTTCTACTCGGATACATATTAGCCCTCACGAGCTCATCTAAACCTTCAAGATAGGCTTCTGGCAACAGTACTGTTACGAGCTTCATCAATCTCTCTCCCTCAAATATGTTATGTAAATAACATATGGCAAATATAAAATTTGGTGAAGCCTGTGAGCTGTAACAGTCCTTAGTGGCTTCTAAATCCTTCAACAATCCCTCGAAAGGTTTCTGGTAAATCGTGAACGTGAAGGATTTAACGAGGCTTCAGGCGGTAACCATTAATTGTAAGAGCCAAGTAACGGTATTGACGAAAACTGTCAGTTTAAAATTTCTATAATTTCTGAAACGGCTGTTGGAGGTTCAGATACGTGATGCCGCAGATTTTATTGAATTTCAAATTCATATCCCCTAGGAAATAATAGCTAAGGTGCTTGGAGTTTCAAAGGCGTCTCGGGATGCAAATACATAAATCATGAAACTGCGAATCTGTTAACAGCTTGAAAGAGTGGGAGCATGCCCAAATTGGAATCGTTTGAGCCGAAAAGCTTTGTGAAAGGCAAAATTGAAGAGATCAAGAAAGCCATCGGTAAAGCACGGGCGTTGGTAGCAGTCTCTGGCGGCGTTGATAGCACAACATGCGCCCTGTTGACGCATAAAGCAATTGGGGAAAACCTAGTTTGCGTAATGATAGATAACGCCTTTATGCGTGAAGGCGAACCGGAACATGTGGCCAAAATTTTGGCTAATGAGCCTTTCAATGCAAAGCTAAGAATAGTTGATGCCCGTGAACGGTTTTTGGATGCTATGAAAGACTTCAAGGATGCTGAAGAGAAACGAAAGGTTTTCCGTGAAACCTTCTATAGAGTCCTAAGTGAAACGGCAAAGAACGAAAAATGCCCTGT
>Ga0172364_10004348_pt1 | contig 11266 bp, 10 predicted proteins | sample LakKivSesite10cm_FD_114545 | JGI IMG/M metagenome (GOLD analysis project Ga0172364, IMG submission 114545) | Sediment microbial communities from Lake Kivu, Rwanda - Sediment site 10cm | ecosystem: Environmental > Aquatic > Freshwater > Lake > Sediment | place: Rwanda: Western Province, Lake... | reverse complement strand
GTCAACGTGTTTTAATTGTTCTTTTAATATGCTGTTGTATGTTTCTATGTATTCTTTGCCGTTCTTTGTTATTGTGTATACTTTTCTTGTTCTTCCTCCTTGTTGTTGTTTTCGGCTTGTTAGGAAGCCTTTCTGTTCCATTTCATTAAGCAGTGGATATAGTGCTCCATGTCTTAGCTTTACGTCGAATTTTGTTTCTGCTTGTTTCTTAATTTTGTAACCCCACATAGGTTGCATCTGGATAAGCCTTAATATTTGTATGTCGAGCAGGTTTTTGGTTATGCGTTGAACAATTTCTTTTCTAAAGTTTTCTGCCAATTTCTTCACACTCCACGTGTTCCATTTTGAACTGGTTCATGTTTGGGCTTATTTATGTTATGTATAAAACAGAATATCTTGCTATGCTTCAATATGCTTCTTTATGTTTAGGATAAGCATGAACCTTTATATTTCCGTTTATGCTCTATAAAGTCTTGAGATATGTCCGAAAAAGGACATATTGTATCCTCGTCTAACAGAAAAACTGTTGGACAAAAATACAGAAGGGAAAAAATATGGGAAACAACTCGAAAGAAGTTCAAGTCAAATTGATGAAGGGGCTACTAGATCTTATAGTACTACAGTTCTTGAGTTCGAATCCCATGCATGGCTACCAAGTCATTACGAGAATTCGCAAAACCTTCGGAGTGTACTTTGGACCAAGCACCATTTACCCGCTCCTAAACTCGTTGGAAAAGAAGGGGTATGTGAAAAGCGAATGGAACATGAACAGTGAACGGCCAAGAAAAGTTTACAAACTAACAACCGAGGGTCAGAGCTTGTTAAACTTTACAGAGGATTCTCTTAACTTCATATGCAGAAAAATAGGCACGCCAGGAGTGCCAAAAGGCACTTTAGCAGAGGAGCACAATCTGCAACCAGCTTTGCGTCCGCTCTTGAAGAAAATTCAAGAATCAAAACCATTGATTTAGCTTCTAAATTCCACCAACATCCCTTAACCTACAATGATATACGAAAACAGCAATATTGCATAACGTAATCTTAGCCATTTTCACGCTGTCTAAGAACTGGCTGAGTTTTCGCTAGGTAGGCATCAACTTGCTCCCTAAGCATTTTCTTTAATAGGTCCATTCGAATATCCATGTATTCTTCGCGTAATATGTCAAAATGAAAGGAGCCCCATTTCTTGCCTGCCACGTACACCGTGTTCCGTACGATTCCGCCTTTCTTGAATCCGCAGAACTCAAGCGCTTTATGTGCGCGCGTGTTGTATTCTACGCTCCACGCTTGGCAGCGCTCCATGTTTAGGTGGATGAAGGACATTTCAAGCAGAGCCACAGTTATTTTTTTTCCAAAGCCTTTTTCCCACAGTTCTTTTTTGCCGATGTAAGTGCCAACATCTGCGCCTAGCACGTTGCCCCATACTTCTGTGCGTATGGAAGCAAAGCCTATGGGCTCGTTGGATTCCATGTTTTCCACGATAAAGTAGAGGTCCCTTTCCTTTTTCATCCACTCCCCATATCTTTCTTCAAGCTGCGCCATACTAGCCATGTTCAGCGGTTTGCTTCTGCTATACATCATCAGTTCGAAATCGTTCTCCCAAACATGAAGCAGTTTCAGGTCATCTTTCTCTAAAGGTTTAAATCTGAGGCCAGCAAATTCGAACATCAATATCATTCCTTCTTAAACTACTCCAGTCAGAGCATAATAGTTTTTTGGGTTTGCAGTATAATTTTTATTTTCAGTTCACTTTCTAAAATAGAGGGTATGGCTTTGAAAAAAACAGACATTCTGATTCACGGATGCATTGTTTTGCCGATGAATGATAAAGACTGTGTAAAGGATGGAATGTTACTCATAAAGAACGGGAAAATAGCTTTCGTGGGCAAATCTGCACCAGTAAACAGCATAGAAGCTGATGTGAAAATAAACGCAAAAGGAAAAGTTGCCCTGCCAGGCTTGATTAATTGTCACACGCATATTCCAATGACTCTGTTCAGAGGCGTAGCTGAAGATCAAGAGTTAGACACTTGGCTGAAGCAAACGATTTGGCCTTTAGAGGCTAAGCTTGGGCAGGAGGATGTGTACGCTGGAGCCCTTTTAGGCTGTTTGGAAATGGTGAAGAGTGGAACTACATGTTTCGCCGATATGTATTTTCATGAAGGCATGGTTGCAAAGGCTACGGAAAAAAGCGGATTAAGAGGCGTTTTGGCGCAAGGGGTATTCGAAGCTGGAAACAAGATGCGAGGCGAAAGACTGCTTGCTGAAGGCGTAGATTTTGCCAAGCGATTCAATGGGTACGCTAATGATAGGGTGATAACGATGCTTGGTCCTCATTCGGCTTACAGTTGTAACCAAGATATGCTATCAAGAATCAGTAAAAAGGCTTCGGAGTTGAATGTCGGTGTGCACATGCATTTGGCTGAATCAGAAGCCATGTTTTGGGAATTTGAGAAGAAATATGGTTTCAGCGAGGTTGAATTTTTAGACAAAATGGGGTTTTTGAGGGGGCATGTTCTCGCAGCCCATTGTATAAATCTGTCAAGAGACGATATGCTTATCCTTTCTAAACGTGGCGTGAATGTTGTTCATGTTCCCGTGGCTAACATGAAACTTGGTTTAGGCGCAGCAAAGATAAAGGACTTAACCAGTTTGGGTGTAAACGTGAGTTTGGGAACAGATGGACCAGCTAGTAATAATTCCCTTGACATGTTTGAAACTATGAAGGTCGCGGCTTTGCTTCAAAAACTTACCTATCAGAATCCTAAAGCTATGCCAGCCTACGAGGTTTTGAAAATGGCAACAATAAACGGCGCTAAAGCCTTAGGACTCGAGAAAGACATAGGCTCTCTTGAAGTGGGTAAGAAAGCTGACATAGTATTGGTTGACCTTTCGAAACCCCACTTAAAACCATTGCATAACATTTACGCAAGCATTGTTTACTCTGCACATGGAAGCGATGTGGACACTGTTATCGTTGATGGAAAAATCTTGATGGAAAATAGGCACGTGAAAACTTTAGATGAACAAGCTGTGATGGAAAAAGCTGAAAAAGCTGCTTTGGATTTGCTATCATGATAAATCTTATTTAGCCGCATGCTCATTGTATGTGCTTCAGTGTCTGGTAAAAAAATGGCGCCAATAATTCGAATTGAGAACCTTACAAAAAAATTCGCAAGCCTAGTAGCAGTTGACCATCTAAACTTGAACATTGAGGATGGGGAAATCCTTGGGCTTCTGGGTCCGAATGGGGCTGGGAAGACAACAATCTTACTCATGCTCACAACTGTTATCAAGCCAACAGAAGGCACAGCCTTCATAGGTTCTTATGATGTAACCCGTGAACCAGATAAATCTAGAACCCTAGTTGGCATATCCTTTCAAGAACCCAAACTTTTGTGGGTAAGCACTCCCTGGGATGTTTTGGACTGGCACGCAAAAGTATGTGGATTATCAAGTGAAGAACGCAAAAAGAGAGTCCGATGGGCTTTAGAGGCGCTTGAATTATGGAACGAACGGCATAAGATCATACATACATTTTCAGGTGGCATGCGCAAAAGGGTTGAAATAGCTAAAATTCTGATTCAAAGACCCAAAATAGCCATAGTTGACGAGCCTACAGCTCAGATCGACATCGTGGGTAAACACAAAATTTGGAATATGATCCGTGCTTTAAGAGATGAGGGCTCAACTATTCTGCTTGCAACAAATGAGCTCTATGAGGCGGATGTGCTTTCTGACAGAGTAGCGATAATGCATAAGGGGAAACTTCTAGTTTGTGATGAGCCTAAAAAGTTGAAGGATACTATACTTGGTGGAGACGTAATAGAGGTAATTTTGGAAAAAGATGTTCCCCAGAAATCTCTTGGAGAATTGAAGAAGATAAACCGAATTGTAGATGTTCTAACAACCGAACCAAACCACTTAAAAATTTACTTAAATCAAGCCGAAGAGGTTCTGCCTCAAATCACAGAGTTTTTCATGAAAGCACGAATGCCAATAAAATCAATCCATATGAGCGAGCCATCCCTTGACGACGTATTTGCACATTACACAGGCTTGACCATCGAAGAGGCGCAAAAGAAATGATAAGTTTAAGAAAAGTTTGGGTTGTAGCTGAAAGGGACATGCGGATGTTTTTGCAATACAAGTTCCTTTTAATAATGCGTGGCATATGGTTTATTGCCCAAATAGCTCTCTTTGGCTTAGTTGTTAACAGAATGGTTAGTCAAAATGTCCAGCAAACAGTTGGAGGCGACTACTTCAACTTTTATGCAGCTGGAATAATCATAACAATGCTCTATTCAACAGCCGTCTTCATTGGATACGACATTTATGAGGAAGCAGACCACGGCGTCATAGAATATCTCCTAAGCGTTCCAGTTTCTCGCAAAGAACTAGTCATTGGAAGGTCAATTGGAGGCGGCTTGAGAAGTTTCATGTACGTTAGCCCCATGATGCTTTTCATATTATATCTCATTGGAATCTCAAATCCGGTGCAGCTTCTGGTAGCCTTTGCATCTCTCTTCTTATTCACATTTGGCACGGCTGGTTTTAGCATAACTTTGGCTGTAAGCATAAAATCCTCTGACAGATTTGACATTTCTTTAGGGATTATCGACGCTCTAATAGTAAGGTTAAGCACCACTCTTTACCCGATAGCCTATATGCCCTCTTTCTACGCAGACATTGCAAGATTTAACCCTCTAACATTTGCTGCCGACCTTTTCCGATGGGGAGCCGGAATCGAATCTGCATTTCTGACTTCTCCAGCAATAGCTGTGTTAGGCATAGTCTCCTTCTTCTCATTATTTACATTTCTAGGTATATTCCTGCATGAGAGAAGAATTGAGGGAGGCGGATGGCAGTAAAAGCAATATTGCACATTGTAGAAAGGGATTTCAGGTATTTCTTTCGCTACAAATGGTGGATAGCTGGCATGATAAGTATGAACCTTGCAGACCTCTTCATAATGGCAATAGTCTACAACGGGATGGTTAACCCAACCATTACAGAAAAGTATGTAGATTATTTTGTTTTCTTCGCTCCAGGTTTAACCATCACAGCCCTCTTCGCTGCAGCCTTTATGATTGGAAGAGAAATAAATATGGAAGTCAGACGCGAAATTTCGGATTACATGCTAAGTTTGCCAATAAAAAGGTGGGAGCTGGCTTTCGGGAGAACTTTGGCAGGCGGTCTGAGAGGAGTTGTTTATATGGCTCCCCTTCTTCTAACAACTCTTGCCATAACGTACATATATACAAACGTAGTTCCTTCTGCATTACAGCTGTTGGCCATTATCTTAGCCTTGCTTCTTATCTCCATTGGAACTTCAGGACTTAGCATAGCGCTTGCAGTTTCAACAAAAAGTTTTGAAAAATACATAACTGCTAGAGGAGTAGTCTACTACGTGCTTTTTTTCTGCAGCACCGTGTTTTATCCAATGATTTTAATACAAGAAGCCTTGCCCAGACCACTTGTGTTAATAGCGCAGTACAACCCTCTAAGCTGTGGTGCTGACTTGTCTAGGGCCTTCCTTCTAGGGTATCCACCGTTCACGCCTCTTATGTTCCTAGATATAACGTTATTTGCGTTGGTTTGCGCCTTGATTGCAACTCTCGCGTACATGAAAGTAACTCAAAAGTAGCGTTCTACACAATTTCGATGGGTTAAATTTATGAATATGAATAACATATTTTCTTTCTTTCTCACCTTAACAAGCTCGGTTTGAAGGTTAAATCAATGGATGAAGTGGAGGCTATCTTTGAACCTCAAAAGGTTGTCCTAGTAGGTTCAAGCGTGATTCGGGAAAAAGTCGGGATGACTTCTCCTCAACTTTTCAAAGATGTCATTTACAACATGGAGAAATTTTTCTGTGGAAAAGCATACATCATGGATTTGGATGGGAAAAAGGGCTATAATAAACTGGATAAACTGCCTGAAATCCCAGAGCTTGCAGTGGTAATGCTTCCGCCTAAGCAGTCTATTGTTCAAGCGGAGAAATGCGCAAAGATGGGCGTCAAAGCCCTTGTCATGATTACTGGGGGATACAAAAACCAGCAGCGTCAACAACTGCTTAAACTTAAAGAAGAGTATGGCATTAAAATTTTGGGACCCAACACTATTATGGGCGTAATAAACACTGCTAATGGGTTAAACACGACTTTTGAAAGAAATGTTATGCCTAAAAAGGGAAACGTTGCAGTCATATCGCAAAGCGGTGGAGTTGGCGCATGCATACTTGATTGGGCATGCTTTTACAACATTGGCGTAAGCAAATTTGCTTTTATGGGAGACAAAATAGACGTGGACGATGTTGACTTACTGCAGTATTTCAGAAAAGACAAAGATACAAAAGTCATATGCCTATACATGGAAGGAATAAAGAACGGAAGAAAATTCATAGAAGAAGCAAGAAAAATCGTAAAGGAAAAACCCATACTAGCCTTAAAAGGCGGAATGACACAAGAATCAGCACAAAGAGCCAAGTCGCACACGGCTTCGATAGCTGGGTCAGACGAGATTTTTGATGCAGCTTTCAAAAAAGCCGGAATAATAAGAGTTGAAAACATAGAGGAGTTAATGGACGCGGCAATAGCTCTTTCCAAACAGCCGCCAATGCATGGAGACAATGTAGCTATCGTAAGCAATGTAGGCGGACCAGCAATACTGGCTGCAGATGCAGTTGTCAGAAATAACTTGAAGCTTGCGGCTTTATCTGAAAAGACTAAGACGAAAATCGAAAGTTTGTATCCCGGCGTAGACGCAACAAATCCCATAGATATGATAGCTGACGCCAGAGCCGATCGATACGAGAAAGTGTTGGAGCTTGTGCTAGCAGACAAAAACGTTGACGGAGTTTTAATATTAAACATGCTTAAGTCTTGCTTCTTCGAACCAAAAGACGCCAAAGTCATTCCACAGATAGCAGCAAAATATCCAGACAAACCAGTTGTGGATGTACCCGCAGGCGGAGAAGACTTCGCGTCAGTATATAATGTGTTGGGCAACACAAACATTCCATTGTATAATTTGCCAGAAAAAGCTGTTAAAGCCCTAAAAATTTTGAGAATTTATTGTAAGATTTTTGAAAAGGGTTAACTATATTTTGTAGAGTTATAGATTCTATTCTGTGGTTGTTGCTTTCATTTAGGTGAAAACTTGCTTCAGCATTCAAAGCAATCGGTCAAGCTATCTGAGCAGATCCTCAGCTTTTGTAGACACATCGCTGGTCCTTGCGACATTACAGCCACATGCATATGCAGTCATTACGCTTTAGGATTATCTAATGCGAAAACTCCTGTGGAAGTTTTGCTTGTTATTCACGATTTTCAGCCCAGACTCATGAATTATGTTAAGGTTTCTGGTGAAAAGCAGATTTTTGTTTTTGCGGTTGACGAGTGGGTATTTGAAAGAGATGTTGACAGAGGATTTTTGGGCGAAGCCTTAGCTGGCGGACTGATTTTTCCATACAAACCCTTACTTAACAAAGGTTACTTGCGTGTCCAAGAAGTTAAATTAAAAAAACGTTTAACTCTCGAACTTTTAGAAAACCTTGTTCTAGATTTCCCAGAACTGTCATATGAGATTCACATAAAACCTGAATATTTCATGTATGAAACCATGCTTAGCAGAGCCCGACTTTTTCCACCAATGATATACAGTTTGCTGAATTTTATGCGGGAAGATGTTAACAAGGAAAACATAAAAAACGTTCTTGGCGGATATTTGGAGGCTTTGAAAGAGTTAGAAGAAGAAAAATTAGTTAATTTTTCTAAAGGGTACGTGAAAACCTCTAAAAATTTTGCGGATAAAACCAGAAGCCGAAAAGCTCGATTCATGAATCTCTTTAAACCCGCACAGAAAGCCCTGTTCACATCCTCACTTGGTATCTTTCCAAAAATTTTAAGTCTCCTTTCAGAAAACAAAGAGACATTTCTTAAACTTCAGCGCGTAACTGAGGAAAACTCGAAAATTATCCATCAACTTGAGGACCCTCAACGCTACTTATATGTTCCCACCGCCAGTGGGCTTGTTCCATTAGCGAGTAAAGTTGATATTGAAGCCTTTGCTAGAAAGGTCTTCTCTGTAGGCAAGAATGCGGAAATCGGTATTGAAAAAATTGGCGGCGTTTTAAATGACGCATTTCTAATTAAGACTTGCATGGATGGCGAAGAAAGAAGGATTGTTGTTAAAAGGTTTAAAGACTGGTCAAGTTTCAAATGGTTTCCGCTTACGTTATGGACTGTTGGTACCAGAACTTTTGCAGTTTTGGGGCGTTCAAGACTTGAAAGAGAATGCGCGATAAACCAACTTTTGTACTCGAAGGGTTTCAATGTTCCAAAGCTTCTATATGTAAATCACGCTGAACGCTTAGTTTTCATGGAGTATGTAGAAGGTGAAAGCATTGAAAAAGTAATAAGAAGAATCATGAATTCGAAAACTGGCGAAACCAAGAATGACCTAAACATCATAAGAAGGGTTGGCGAAAAATTTGCTGAAGTACACGCTCTCGGCATCGCTTTGGGCGACACAAAACCGGAAAACATTATGATTAGGAAAAACGGTGAAATTTGCTTCTTGGATTTTGAGCAGGCTTCTCGGAATGGTGACAAAGCTTGGGATGTTGCAGAATTTTTGTATTATGCTGGGCACTACGTTTCACCGTTTGCTGGTGTGCGGTCAACCGAGGTTATTGCAAAGGCTTTTATTGAAGGTTATTTGAAGGCTGGAGGGAACGCTGGAATTTTTAAAGAGGCTGGAAATCCGAAATACACAAAAGTTTTCAGTGTGTTCACATTTCCACACATAATTTTTGTTATTTCCAACATCTGCAGGAAAGCTGGTAAATTGAAGGAATAAAAATGGTTAAGCATCAAACAACTCTGACCTTTTACGGTGGAGTAAACGAAATCGGCGGAAACAAAATCCTACTTCAAGACAGGGATGTCAAAGTTTTCCTTGATTTTGGCATGTCCTTTGCTTTGAAGAAGCAGTTTTATTCTCCGCCTTTTCTTTCGCCAAAAAGCGAAAAAAGTTTGCGAGAGTTTGGGATTCTGCCAGAAATTGCAGGGGTCTACATTGGTGAAAAGTCTCCTGAAATCGATGCTGTTTTTATTTCGCATGCACACATGGACCATTCTGCCTACATATCTTTCATAAACCGTGAAATTCCCATATACTGCGGTGAAACAACAAAGATTATTTTGCAAGCGTTAAGTGAAATACGTAGGGCGGATTTTGAGTTCAATGTTGAAAACATAGCCTTTAAGTCTTTTAGAACAGGCGATAGCATAACTATAGACCATCTGAAGATTGAGCCAATTCACGTTGACCATTCTGTTCCAGGCGCCTACGGCTTCATTATCCACACAACTAATGGTGCCGTTGTCTACACTGGAGATTTTAGGGCGCATGGAGCAAAGCCTGAAATGACGTCTGATTTTGTTGAGAAAGCCGAAGAAGTGGAACCTGTGGCTGTTATTACAGAAGCTACGAACATGAAGGGTGCATCTGTTTCTTCGGAAGTTGAAGTTGAAAATAAACTGAATAGCATTGTCGGGCAGGCAGACGGTATTGTGCTGGCTGATTTTGCTTCTACGGATGTTGATAGACTGAATTCATTCTATCGAATAGCCAAGAAGAATAGACGGTGCCTTGCTGTTTCACTTAGACAAGCCTATTTGCTGAATGCACTGCGTAGAGATAAAGGCTTAAGTCTTCCAGACCTAAACGATGAGAACATTTTGATTTTTCGAAAGTCGAAGAAAAAATATGACAAGTGGGAAAACCAAATAATGGACCAGAATCCAAGCAAGATCATTGATGTGTTCGAGGTTTCGAAGAGGCAATGCAACGCTGTCTTAGCTATGTCATTTTATGATTTGGAGGAGCTTGTCGAAATCCAGCCAAAAGCAGGCAGTTGCTTTGTTTTGTCTGCTTCTGAACCGTTTAACGAGGAGATGGAAATAGACTTTGAAAGGCTTGTTAATTGGCTTGGGCATTATGGATTGCCGCAGTATCACGTGCATGTTTCAGGACACATAATGCCACTGCAACTGAAAACTATACTGAAAGAGATTAGCGCAAAAAAGATTTTTCCAATTCACACAGAAAACGCAGACTTATTCAGCAAGTTCATGCGTGACGCAAAAAGCCAAATATTGCTAACAGAAAAAAACAAGGAATACCAGGTTTAGCAATGTCTTATTCTGTCCATTTTTCAGCTACTTTTTTTCCAATTAAGCCATAGAGGAAACAACCAGCTATGAATCTTGCTACAGTGACGATTGGGTTTCCTATGAATACAAAAGCAGGAACCATAAGCACTAGATCAACCATGAGAAGAATGATGAACAGGACAAATCCGTGAAAAAAGATGCTTGTGGCTGAACTTTGCATGGAAAATTCCCAAACAAATCTGGACACAATGCTGTTTACCAACCCAACTATAGGGAAGAGAAGAAGTATACCGACAATTAGTCCTATATAACTGCCAAAAAAACTAAAAATGCTCCAGCGAATAGCCAAACAATTTCAAGCACAAAGAACAGTCCGCTGAAGGCAATGCCGTGAACGAAAAATCTCGCCATCTTCTCCCATGATAGAATGTGGAAATAAGCCATCACGGATTCTTTAACGATTAAGTTACATTTTTGACATGTCCAAAAACCTTTTCCATCACTGTTTTCATGATATTTCATGGGTTGTCCACAAATCGGGCAGTTTTGATTCTTAAGAACGTCGGACTTAATCTTACTCCAACTTTCTTGTAAATCCCTTATCTTGCTCTCCGTATCGCTCATTGCAATTCTTCGTATTATCTATCGTGTAACAAGTTAAATAATTTTTGTTTTTAATCTTTTGCAACCTCGTAGGATTAAACTACAGAAGAGAGATGGTAAGTTACTCATCATCAAAGTGCATCTAAAATTACTCAATGTCAACAACTTGGAATATTTTTTTATGAAGAAGTGTATGTGTTACATAGAGAACTGATCTGAAAAGCATGCGTTAACTATATTTAATTAAAGCAACTTACTCTTCGGTCGCTATGATTTCTATAATTGGCGCCGGAAAAGTAGGAAGTGCTGCAGCATTCAATATTTTACGATATAGAATCAGCGATGTTGTTCTCATAGACATTTTTGAAAATTTGGCAAAGGGCGAAGCACTTGACATGATGCAAACTGCGCCTGCAATAGAGTTTGATGGAAAAATAAAGGGAACCAGCGATTTCAGCGAAATGCAAGGCTCAGAAATAGTG
>Ga0172364_10004347_pt1 | contig 11266 bp, 10 predicted proteins | sample LakKivSesite10cm_FD_114545 | JGI IMG/M metagenome (GOLD analysis project Ga0172364, IMG submission 114545) | Sediment microbial communities from Lake Kivu, Rwanda - Sediment site 10cm | ecosystem: Environmental > Aquatic > Freshwater > Lake > Sediment | place: Rwanda: Western Province, Lake... | reverse complement strand
GAGGAGGTAGATGATGAGGGGGGGCCCTGGGAGGGGGCGGGGCGGACGGACGTGTGGGGGGGGGGGGGGGGGGGGGGGGGGGGGGGGGGGGGGGGGGGGGGGGGGGGGTAAGTGTGATGGTGGGCGTTAGGGTGACGGTGGGTGTGAGTGTGGGGGTGATAGTGGGAGGAAAGAAATGATAGGCAACTGGCTCAGCAAATTGGCGGGCAAGCAAGGCGATAAAAACAAAAAGGAAGGATATCCCCAGCATTCTCCAGCCTGCCACCATGCGATCGCGGCGCATGCGGAAAAACTTGAGGCTGCGGGCTTTGCGAATCAGTCGGACTCCCGACCAAAAACCAATCACTGCCAGGACGAACAGCAATACTACAAAGGTGACAACCCCGGTGTGGATATCCAGATTCATAGGTTTATTACGCAGTTACCGGATTTCTTCAGCAACAAGATTGTGTAATTTACCAATGCCATCAATGGCTGCTTCAACAACATCACCAGCGTGCAATGGGCTAATCCCAGCAGGAGTGCCTGTCATGATGATATCGCCGATTTCAAGGGTCATTATCGAGGAAATAAAGGCGACAAGCTGATCAATGTGAAAAATCATATCTCTGGTGGAAGCCATCTGGCGAAGCTCGCCATTTACATGGCAGGTGATCATGGCGTCGGCGGGATTAAAATCAGTCTCAATCCAAGGACCAATTGGGCAGAAAGTGTCAAAGCCTTTACTGCGGGTCCATTGCCCATCTTTGTGCTGAAGATCGCGAGCTGTGATGTCATTGCCAACCGTATAACCGTATATATAGCTGGCAACATCGGAAGGTTGGATCCAACGGCCTTGCCTGCCGATGACCACAACCAGCTCAGCTTCGTGTTCAACCTGGTGGGACTGGGGCGGGAGATAAATGGTTTGTTCAGGGCCGATCACAGTGGATGGAGGCTTGAGGAATATGAGAGGCGTGGTGGGAATCTCAGCATTGGTTTCTTTGATATGTTCGGCGTAATTACGCCCAACGCAGATAATCTTGCCCGGCAGGACGGGGGCAAACAGTTGCACTGAACTCAGGGGGATGGAGGCCTCTGATCTCTGAAATTCTCCGAAAGGCGAGCCCACAAGGGTGCCGACTTGGGAATCATGCACCCAGCCGTACTGGACAGGCTCATTTACAACTTGGTAGCGGATCAGCTTCATAGAATGATGCTCTAACTCTCCGGTTCTTGGATACGATTGGCAAGTTCAGCAATGGCCTGTTCGGCACCGGAAAAACGCTGAGAGAATGACCAGTGAAGTGCTTCAACCAGGATGTAGATAATGGAACTGATCACAATCATACCACTGGTTGAAGAAGGGTGCTCGGATGCCGCAAGGACAACGCTTGCTGAACGAGCGGTTGGCAATGAAGCGGCGCCGACGATGGCAGCAGTGGGAATATTGCGGGCTTTCGCTTCGGCTAATGAACGGGCGATAAATGGAGCCTGGCCGGTGACGTCAATAGCCAGGAGGAGGTCTTGCGGTGAAGCAGTGTGCACAGTGCGGGCAAAGTCGATGATCCCTGGGCGGGCAATGTAGATGGGGAAGCCGCCCTGCTCCAGGAAGTACACCAGGTTGTAGGCAGCCGGCTGGGCAGGTGATTCGACCAGCAGGATGATACGCCGGGCTTTACCGATGGCATTCACCAGGTTCTCGATGGCGTTGATGTCGAGCATTAGGCGCATCTGGTCGAGCTCATGGCTCAAGTTATCCAGAGCGGCAGTGACCACTCCCGGCAGTGTATCAGGTGTGGTGGTGTCTTTTGGCTGGTAGAGAAGGTTTTGGCGGACTTTATCGCGGATTTCGCGTAGCAGCTCGGGGTAACCCTTATATCCCAGATGCTGAGAAAAACGAACGACGGTGGCTGCATCCAGGTTAAGCGTGTGGGCAAGCTCGCTGGCAGTCATAAAAGATGCCTGGATATAGGAGTCGAGCAAGAAATCAGCCAATTTGGCGAAGCTCTTCGACATGGATGGTCGATCGCGCCGTATGCGTTCTTCGTAAGTCATTATCTCCTCCTTCTCATCAATTATTAATACAAAGTGTATCATAAAAATGAGCAAAAATGCAAGCAAATTTGCGAATATTTAGCAGAAATGTCATGGAAAGGTGCAGAAAAACTAGGGTATAATCAGCCCGTCGGGCGGGTAGTTCAGTTGGTCAGAACGCTTCTCTTACACAGAAGAGGTCGTAGGTTCGAGTCCTATTCCGCCCACAGAGATGCCCCTATCATGGGGATTTTTTTTGTTTTACTATACTAGGGCTTCCTATATGGATGTACACAGCCAAAGATGGGAGGTTTCATCTTGGCTAGAGAATAGATTATAAAAGTGTATGTAAAATATAAACAGCTGCCTGAGAAGAGATCTACGAGATGGCAGCCATTGATTTGTTAATAAAGGATAATGTTCGGTCCCAGGCAAGCTGGGCGGCCCCGGGATTAAAGGCATCCGAGCGATCGTTCTCGAAGAACCAGTGGGTGGTTCCCGGGTAGGTGTAGAAGGTAACGGGGCGGCTGGCTGCTTTCAGATTGTTTTCCAAGGCCTGTATACCCGCAGCGGTTTCGTAGGGGTCATTTTCGGCGAAATGGCCCTGGAAGGCAGCCTTTGAGTGTTGATACTCCCCATCGCCCCCATCGCTACCATAGAACAGCACCACAGCCCGGAACATATCCGGTTTTTGCTGCGCCAGCCAAAGGGACCAGTATGCCCCCATTGAAAACCCAATGATACCCAGGCCTTGTTTACCAGCAGCAGCACGCGTGCTCAGCTCCTCCACCGCCGGAAGGATGATAGGTGGGACTGCGCCCGCCTCATCCCATTGAGACTGGTGGTGTTCCGCTTCCTGTATGGTGTGGGCGATCTCACCGGAAAACATATCCGGAGCATAGGCGACAAATCCCTGTTGTGCCAGACGGTCACAGAAACCACGAAAGAAGTCATTCAATCCCCACCAGGCGTGGAGAACTAATATTCCAGGTCCAATTCCGGAGGATGGCGTGGCGAGGTAACCCTGAGATTGTTTTGCATTCATTCGTTTTCTCCTTATTTATATTTTATATGGCATGAATAGGCGGATTGTTTACCTATCCCCGCTTAATGATAAATTCAGACAATTTCAATCTTAATTATAAGACGATGGTTGCCAAGCGTCAATATAAACAAGCAGCATGATGATACCTTGAACGAGAGATTTTTTATGCGAAAATGCTTTACAATATTGGTAAATATTCAATTGCTGGCGTGAAATTTTAATAATAATCCTTAAGAAATAACCGACTTCAGGATTTATGTATACATGACCTTGATCTGAAAGGAGCTCATTTATGACGGTAGTACCTGCTCGAAAATTAGGAAAATCCGGGATTGAAGTCAGCCCGATGGGAATGGGATGTTGGGCGATTGGGGGGCCATGGTTGTGGCTCGACGGGCCAGGTGGTTGGGGCGATACGGATGACCAAGAATCGATCCAAGCTATCCATGCAGCGCTGGATAACGGGATAAATTTCTTCGATACCGCAGCGAATTATGGAGCCGGTCACAGTGAACGAATCCTGGGGCAGGCCTTGAAGGGAAGAAGGGATAAGGTAACAATCGCCACCAAATTCGGTTTTATGGTGGATGAAGATGGAAAATGCGTTCATCGCTTCAGTCATGATGAAGATGTCATCAAGGATGCACGGGTTTCGTGTGAGAACAGTCTAAAGCGGCTGAGCACGGATTACATCGATTTATTCCAGCTGCACGTGTGGGATTACCCTGCTGAAGGCGCGATCGAGGTACGCGATGCCCTGGAAGGATTGGTGCGGGAAGGGAAAATTCGCGCGTATGGCTGGAGCACAGATGACCCAAAGCTAGCACAGGGATTCGCTGAAGGTGAGCACTGTGCAGCCATCCAACACGACCTGAACGTAATCGTGGATGCGCCTGGAATGCTAGCACTGTGCGAACGGGAGAGCCTGGCCAGTGTAAACCGTAGCCCACTGGCACGCGGCGCACTCACTGGAAAATACAGTAAGAATTCGCGCTTTGCTGAAAACGATGTGCGTATTGATAAATGGTCACACGAACATTTTTTCACGCCAACCCTGGAGAAGCTCGAAACGCTGCGCGGCATCCTTACCAGCGACGGGCGAACACTAGCCCAGGGGGCATTGAGTTGGATATTAACACGCAGTCAGATAACAATCCCCATTCCGGGTATCCGCACGGTGAAGCAGGCGGAAGAAAATGCCAGGGTGATGCAGATCGGACTATTTTCGCCCGACCAAATGCGGATCATCGAAGATTTAATGGATAGAGCATAATATCTCTGATACATAGGCAGGTATCAATGCAGGATAACAACCATCTACCCCACAGCACGCCCGAAGAACAAGGCATCAGCTCAGCGGCGATTATTAATTTTATTGATGAAGCAGAAAAATCCAGCATGGGCTTACACAGCCTCATGCTGGTGCGCCACGGACAGGTGGTGGCAGAGGGCTGGTGGAATCCGTGGAGACAGGACACTCCACACATGCTGTTTTCACTCAGCAAGAGTTTCACTTCCACTGCGGTGGGATTGGCCATCGCGGAGGGCAGGTTATCTGTGGATGACCAGGTGCTAGCATTTTTCCCCATGGACCGCCCTCGAAAAACCAGTCAAAACCTGGAAGCGATGAAAGTCAGGCACCTGCTTTCAATGTCCACGGGGCATGACCAGGATACAACCGAACGCACCTTTCGATCCAGGAATCCCATCAAGACCTTCCTTTCTTTACCTGTAGAGCATATCCCTGGTACACATTTCGTCTACAACTCTGCAGCCAGTTACGTATTATCTGCCATTGTGCAAAAGCTCAGCGGGCAGACCCTTTTGGAATACCTGAAGCCCAGGTTATTCGAGCCGCTGGGAATTGACGGGGCTACATGGGAGAGCCACCCGAATGGGATCAACTTTGGCGGCTGGGGGTTAAGCGTCAAGACGGAGGATATCGCAAAGTTGGGCCAATTATATTTACAAAAAGGCCAATGGAAAAATCAGCGAGTTTTACCGGACTGGTGGACTGACGAAGCTACCAGGAAACAAGTTCCTAATGGAGACGACCCGAACAGTGATTGGGCACAAGGTTACGGATTCCAATTCTGGCGCTGCCGGCATAATGCTTACCGTGGGGATGGGGCATTTGGGCAATTTTGCATCGTTATGCCCGACCAGCAGGTGGTGCTGGCGATCACTTCCGGGATTGGTGATATGCAAGGTGTGTTGAACCTGGTATGGGATAAGCTACTGCCAGGTATAAAAAATAATCCGCTACCATGCGATAAGAAAATACCACATTCATTGTCGAGTTATCTAAAAGAGCTGAGTGTTGCTCCCCCGCGAGGAGCAAGCAGTTCCACCATTGCACAGAAAGTGTCGGGAATCACTTACAATTTCATGCCGAATTATGAAACGCTACACAGCTTGAGCTTCGATTTTGGTGAGGGCGTTGGTGCCTTGAATTTCCGGTTATTAGGGGGAGGAATAAGGCGTGGCAAACATCGGTTGGAATTTGGGTATGGTGAGTGGCGTGAAGGAATGTCTGTGCTCAGGGCAATGCTGCCACTTAAGGTGGCTGCCAGTGGAGTATGGACCACAGATAATACCTTTACGCTTACCATGTGCCAGGTTGAAACGCCATTCGTGTTTTCCATCACCTGCAGGTTTGAGGGTGCGAAAATTTATTACGACTGCAAAGTGAATGTAGCGTTTGGACCGCTTGAAAACCAACAATTAGTGGGGTCGGCGTGAAATAACACTTTTACAGTCGGATTATTAATTACGATTTTGTGGTGCTATTTAACGATTACAGTTACACTAAACGAGCTTGAAGATAAAGATGTGGTTCCGACTGATGCAGAGCTGGCGAAAATTAGATGCAGAGTTGTATTTCCTGCTCCCACTGCAGTAAATTTAAGGGTGACAATCCCTCCAGCTGAGTTTTGACCGGTACCAGGTGTATACACTGGATTTCCATCTTGATGAAGAATACCTGTGTCTAAATTTCGAGCCTGCCATTCATACCCTGCGCTTGGAATGGTGGGTATTTGAAGCTCCAATGTGTCACCAACATTCAGTTCTGCAGTATTAGCATTAATGGCAGGGGTGACGATCACGGTTTTAATGTCTGATCCAGGACCTGTGCTTACGCAGGCCGCCAGGAAGGTGCATACTGCAGTCACAAGGATTAATATTCGAATTAATTTCATCTTAAACAGTACTCCGAAAGATTGGTTCTTTTTTTTGAATGCATCTGCTGAAAAAGGAAACCCATCCACGTATAAGCCATGAATACAAGAATTGCGCTTCATGTATGCGGTTTGATTTGCCTAAAACGATTATATGCCTCTTCTTGATTCGTTTATTCATGAAAATAATTCGTGCACAATTTTTTCGGCGTACTCATGAACAATGGCGAATTGCAAAGCCTACGAAATGGAGTAAAACTAAGTAATAATCGACATCGTCATGTGTATAATAACCGAAAATATTCCTGATCCTATTAGCCCAGGAGTAAAGCGTACCGCCAGTGGTCAGCTACTCATGCTGTGCATATTTATTATACGCGAGGAGAAGATATGCAGACAAGTAAGGAAAAAAAATCGAGACTTATAGGCATTCTATTAGGGACGATATTATTATTTTCACTTTACGGATTTCAGGGGAATGATGTATCCGCGCAAAATATCAATTCGGGAGGATCTGATACCCAACCTGGGTCTTCAAATACCACGATTGAAGTAATCAATCCATATTTCTCAATTGAACATAGGGTCACTTCGGATGGGGTAGACATCTCAGGGTATATCATCAATGGGCCATTTGAACCTCCTGCGGAATATAAAACTGAGCGCATTACATCTATCAAACCCACAACCAGCGCAACGATTTTGCCTAATTTTCCATCCTATGATTGGGTCTTCGGCTGCTCGGCAGTTTCGGGATCGATGATCGCTGCATATTTCGATCGAGGAGCGTATCCAAATATCTATACAGGCCCCACAAATGGTGGAGTGATGCCAATCACCGACACTTCATGGCCTTCATGGTCAGATGGATACAATACCTATGTGAATAATCCTTTGGTTGCATCTCATAATGGTGTGGATGGAAGAATAACACGCGGCTCAATCGATGATTACTGGGTCAAGTATGGAAGCACTGATAATGATCCATATATCACGAATGGTTGGGTACAACACACCTGGGGAACAGCTATAGGGGACTTTATGAAGACCAGCCAATCGGCTTCCCCATATAATAATATCGATGGGCAAACAAAATTTTATAACTTTTCTTATAGCAGCAACAAGCTTACCTGTAGTACCATGGAAGGTCTGGGGATTGAAGATGAGGATGGTACATATGGCAGAAAACTGTTTTATGAAGCGCGTGGTTATTCGGTTGGTGCTTGTTATAACCAAAGCACAGATAATATTGTAGCGGGAGGATTTTCATTAGCTAATTTCCAGGCAGAAATCAATGCCGGTAACCCCGTGTTGCTTAACCTGGAAGGTCATTCTATCGTTGGGTATGGTTATGATGGATCTACGATATACATTCGTGATACCTGGGATAGCGATCCGATCCATACTTATACCATGCCCTGGGGAGGTGTCTATCAAAACATGGAGCTGCTTTCAGTAAGCGTCGTGCATCTCAATACGCCAGGCCAAAGGAAGCCAGTATTTTTACCGCTGGTAAGCAGAACCATCCCACCGAATCAAAGACCTACGAACATTTTGCTCTCGAACAACATGATCCAGGAAAACCTACCCATTAACTCAGTGGTTGGTATTTTCACATCTATCGATCCGAACCCGGGTGATACATTTAGTTATAGCCTGGTACACGGCGATGGTGACACAGGGAATGTATATTTTAATATTTCAGGTAACCGGCTGCGAAGCTCAGCAGTCTTTGATTATGAGACACAGAACAATTACTCAATCCGCGTCCGCGCTACCGATCAGGGTAACCTTTACCTCGAAAAGATATTCACCATTCACATTACACCTGAATCAATAAAAAATCCTGATTTTGAGCTAGGTGCCATAAATTGGGAAGAATATTCAACCCATGGCTGGGATTTGATCCTTGAAGTCTCGGATCTTATGGTTACCCCATATCATGGATCCTGGGCAGTGTGGCTAGGCGGTGATTATGATGAAACTGCTTATATCCAACAGCAGGTGCTTATCCCAGCGAGCTACCCTTACCTGTCATACTGGCAATGGATTGCATCAGAAGATTTATGCGGTTATGATTTTGGAAAGGTGCTGATCAATAACACCATGGTGGATGAGTATGATCTTTGTAGCAACAATAATACCGACGGTTGGGTCCAGCATGTGGTTAATTTGAGCGCCTATGGGGGGACCACGGTCAATCTACAAATAAGGGCAGAGTGCGACGCAACACTGAATAGCAATCTTTTCGTTGATTTGCTGACATTTGAGGCAAATCCTGAAAACCTGAATCCGATAGCTGATCCTATCATCGATATTCAACCCGATAACCTGAAACAGGAAATTATTGGCCAGTAATCACGCCAAGCTACTGTTATAAAAACGCACAGGGTAACTTTAAAATTACCCCGGGTGTTATCCGTCCTGCGTATATTCACCTTCTTGCTGTAAATTTATGGTGCGGTTAGTGCACTTTCGGGTAACCAACCGACCATGCCATTGATGCTTACATACCACCAGTAAGCAGATTTGGCCAGTACGCCATTCAAGTCATTCATCTGGTTCACAACGATACCCGAGGTACCAGCAGGTAGAGAGACGAAGGTGGCATAGTTAGTTCCCGGTCCCAGGCGCATATTCGTGCTGGATTTTGTGATTATGGTATCGCCGGGGGTGAAAGTTGATGAATATTGTGAGGGTTGCACACTGACCATTAACATACCATTGGCCACGACACGTTCCAGGCCGGCGGGTGAGCGGATGATTTGTTCGTTGGCGGAGCGAGCCGGATTTAGCCGATCGCTATCATGCAAGGCCAGCGGAATATAAGTGGCATATTTCCACAAGCACGAATAGATGTTGCAATATGTGTTGTTGACTACCTGACCATCGATCACCATGGTGGAGGAGCCACCTCCATCTTCTGCCACACCCCATGTGGCGCCCAACACTTCGCGGCTGAATTCTCCCAGCTGCCCAATCGTCATGCCGATACTATGATATGGCTCACGTCCGTCTACGACGATGAAATATATATACTGGTCGTTATAAGCAATAGCGGTTCGCGGATCGGGACAGGTGGCACCAGGGTCGTCGGCATATTCGTTGATTTGACCATCTTGCAGGAATACAAAATGCCCTTGAATAGCGGCGTAAGTCTTTGTCCAGCTTTGAATGATCTCTCCTGGGCAGTCGGTGATTTCCTGTGAAATTTGAATCTCACTTCCCGGTTGAGCATTTTGGAGCAAGGTTTGGGCTGCTGTGCCGGAGGCGGATAAAACAATCGAGTTAAAAGGGATTAAGCTGTTCCCGGCATCTTGGCGTATCTGGCGTACATAGCCTGAGGCGTTGGCTGGCGAAGGCAGGATCATCGTGGCACGATTCATCTCGACCAAGACTTCGACCCCCGAGCTATCAGTACCCGTGCGGGAATTATATTGTGGTGTGTAGAGAACAAGCTCATTGGCGCCACGGGTGGTATTCACATGGCTGATTGATTGTGTGGTGCCTGTTGATTGATAGGTGATCAGCTGTTTAACGGGATTATGATATACGCATCCGCCAATGAAGGCACTGCGATCCAGCTTCCAGGCAAAGCCGCTGAAACCGCCCCAATCGTCATAACGCTTGGCATACCAGCCGGAATATACCTGCCCGCCCTGAGGAATAGCATCGTCTCCAAAGTATCCGCCATTGATGGCCACAAGCACCTGGTTTCGCTTGCCCCAGTCAGGAGGAATGGAGGAACCTCCCCAGAAATTCAATGCCTGGTCATAGCGGGCATACATCCCACTGACTGTTTCAGCCCCCTGGGATAATTTGCCTTGAGCGATGCTACTTTCAATGGTGAGGGTGACGATAGAGCGATCCATACGCGCCACAAACACATTGTTCGGGTCGGGCAGCTTGAATTTTCGGTAATCTATCCCCGGTGTGATCGTTTCCCACCCAAGATCTTGGGCAAAACCAATTGTTGAAAAGGAGCTGAAGGCGATCAAGAAAAATAAGATCAGCCTCAGTGCGGTTTTTTGCTGTCTCATGGAGTCTCGATCGTTCATGTGACAAATTTTGTTGAATTAATAGTCCAATCTGCAGCAATAATTATACACTTTATACGGACATAAATGTGTGCAAATACAAAGAGGATAGACCGGCGAGGATATACTACGATAAATAAGGCTCGAATCGATAGAAAGACCAGAAGAATTATCATCCCGTGAGGATTGGCGAGTAATATTCCAGTTAAACGAGAAAGGCAAACCAAGGAGAATCCAGTTTGCCTTGAAAGCTTATTATGGGTATATCGAAAATTCTAGCTGATTTTAGCTATCTTCTAACGATGAGAACCAGCGTATCCCCATATGATTGAGAGCCATAATAACCAATGATTACCGGCCTGGCCGGTCAATTGCCAGGGGGGGTAGACTGGCTATTTCTTGCTTGCTAAGTTTCAAATATACTGTCTCTTTTTCTATGTGATCAATCTCAGAAACAGGGGTCGAGATATCTTTTTTACCCCATAAATGCCCTTCTCGAAGAACCAGGTAGGTTATACAGCCTGTTTTTGGCTCTACCAAAAACTCACCCACCTGACCAACCCGGCCATTGGTTGCCATAACCGTTGTTCCGCGATGAATAGCCAGCTCATTTGTAGGAATACTTTCATGCTCTTCGGTTAACGTCCCCATGATCATCGCATATGGCAGAAGCATTTTAGTCGGGATTTCTTCATTACCACCATAAGGAGATGGAATGATAAAATCTGATTGGATAAATTCCGGCATAGTCACAAATTCATATTGATCTACGTCCAGCTGTATCGTATCTTCGGTGGTCTCTTTTATCCTATCCACGGGGATCAGGCGTTTTATATGCGGAAAGGTGTTAGCCTGCACCACAATGTGGGTAATCTGGTCATCAATCGGATTGAGAATCACGCAACATGAGGTTCCACACGTATCATCGGTACATTTGACGCGGGCATTCAACGGTATGTCCATTCTTCATCTCCATTATGTTTTTAGGT
>Ga0172364_10004346_pt1 | contig 11269 bp, 8 predicted proteins | sample LakKivSesite10cm_FD_114545 | JGI IMG/M metagenome (GOLD analysis project Ga0172364, IMG submission 114545) | Sediment microbial communities from Lake Kivu, Rwanda - Sediment site 10cm | ecosystem: Environmental > Aquatic > Freshwater > Lake > Sediment | place: Rwanda: Western Province, Lake Kivu... | reverse complement strand
GTGTCCCCTATCTTTTTTAAAAATCCCCCATGACTGGGGGATAAAGGGGGCTGATTGCCAGATTGTTAAAGAATGCTATAATATCCCCCATGACTTACCGCGAAGCCCTTAAATACATCCTGAGCTTCACCGACTACGAGAGGCTGCCCGCCTCGTCCTACTCCGCCGCCGCCTTCGACCTGCGGCGCGTGGAGGAGCTGCTGCGCCGCCTGGGCGACCCGCACCTGGGCCCGCGCACAGTGCACATCGCCGGCACCAAAGGTAAAGGAAGTACCGCTGCAATGATCGCTTTCGCGCTGACCGCTGCGGGAAAACGCACCGGTCTCTACACCTCGCCGCACCTGCACACCTTCCGCGAACGCATCCGCATCGACGGCGAGATGATAAGCGAAGTCGATTTCGCGGCTATAGTCGACGAGGTCAGGCCGCACGCGGACGAGGTCAATAATAAGGCAACGTTCGGCAAGCTGACCACGTTCGAGGTGCTGACCGTCGCTGCCTTCGCCTATTTCAAGCAGCGCAACGTCGATTTCCTGGTGCTGGAGACCGGACTGGGCGGACGCCTCGACGCGACCAACATATGCAAGCCGGAACTTTGCGTAATCACCCCGATAAGCCTGGACCATACCGAGATACTGGGCGGCACCGTGGCCGAGATAGCGCGTGAGAAGGCCGGCATCATCAAGCCGGGCGCAATCGTCATCTGCGCCCCGCAGAACCCCAACGCCGCGGCGGTGATAAAGGAAACGGCGGCGCGGCTCAGGAACAAGCTCATAAATGTGGGCGGCGACGTTAAATGGCGCAGGCTCGACTTCAGCACCAGAGGCCAGGAGTTCGAGGTCGCGACGACCAAAGGCTCTCGCCGCTACGGTATTCCGCTGCTCGGCAGCCACCAGATAGAGAACGCGGCGGCAGCGGTAGCCGCGCTGGAAGCCCTGGGCATCGACTACGAGTCGATATTCAGGGGGCTGGCCAACGTGCGCTGGCCGGGGCGTCTGGAGATAATAAAGGACGAGCCTATGGTCCTCGTCGACGGTGCCCACAACGCGGACTCGGCGCGGCGCCTGCGCGAGGCGATACAGGAATACATACGCTACGACGACATGATACTGGTCATCGGCGCGTCATCGGATAAGGACATCAGCGGCATACTGCTGGAGCTTATGCCATTAGCGAACAAGATAATCGTCACCAAGTCGACCCATCCGCGCGCCCTGCCTGTCAACACCATCCTCAACGAGATAGAGAAGCTGGACCGCAAGGCCTCATACTACACGAACGTATCCGACGCGGTGGGCCAGGCCCTGCTCAACGCGTGGCCGCACGACCTGATATGCGTCACCGGCTCGCTCTTCGTTGTCGCCGAGGCCATAGAATTCGTCAAGGGCGTAAAGCGCGACATTCTGTGACACACGTTATAACTTGCACCACATGCTAAGGGAGTGCAGAGGGCCTTCCCTCTGCTGGGGGATTTGTGGGTGTCCCCCAATTTAGTTCGAGTCCCCCAACGTATGGGGGACTATCAGGGGGTTCGGTTATTGTTTCCCCCTTTCAAGGGGGATAGCAGAGGGTTGACACCTTCATTTTCCCCATGCTAAAATCACGGCGGTTTATTAAAAAGCTATCCGAGTTGCCCGTCCTAAACCACTTAGAAAGGCACGGCGGTCAACCGATACGGCCCAGATGGAAACGCCTGCACCCCCCGTTGTGGAAAGGAGAGCTTGCTAGTAGTCTTGTTTGCTATTTAGCGCCTCCTGCAACGAGGCGCTTTTTATTTGTTTAAAAACTGAATATCGCTGGCTCTCCGATCTGTCATGCCTAAAGTCGAGTATCGACCATGGTCTGGCAGACGGCAGGCGCAAACCTCAAGGGTGTGGAGAGAAATCGCCATGCCTCCCGTGTTTGGAAAGGAGAAGCTGTTTTAGATTTGTTTTACATCATGATTATGACAGCGCCTCTTTTCCAAGAGGCGCTTTTATTTTGTCTATATATCGACCCTTAAACCTGCCGCTGTAGGAGGGGGCACCAGCATGCCCCCTCCTACAGGACCTTAGCAGTATCGACAATACAAATCTGAAATGTTCAGAAAGGAGGGAATTCTCAGGGAGCCATTCGTCTGATATAAAAAAACAGTTTCATAGTTGCAGAATATCGTGCTAAACTACGAGAAGGAGATTACTCAGTGAAGAAGTTCGCTTTTTACTTGTTAACCATAGTAATGATCGCAAGCATATCGGTTACATGCTTCGCCTGCTCCGGTTCCACCGACACGGAAGATCAGAGCGGCAACGTATTACCCAAACAGACCAGGATACGTCTGGCTACAACCACGAGTTTGTATGATACCGGCCTTTGGAGCCTGCTTGAGCCGATGTATGAAGAGGAATACGGCGTTGAGCTGGATATCCTTTACGCCGGCAGCGGTATAGCGTTCGAATACGGCAGGAACTGCGATATCAGCGTCCTGACGATACATTCCAAGGCCGATGAGTTAAAGTTTATCGAAGACGGCTACGGCATGGAACGGATACCTTTCGCATATAACCATTTCGTTATTGTTGGCCCTGCGGATGATCCTGCGGGCATCGCGGGCATGTCTCCTCAGGAGGCCTTCGCTACATTAGCCGAGCAAAAAAGCTCGCCCTTCATCTCCCGCGGCGATAACTCCGGCACACATTCCAAAGAGAAGGCGATATGGGCCGCCGCCGGATACAACTACAGCGATATCACAAGCTCCGGCAGCTGGTATGTCAGCGCGGGCAAGGGAATGGCGCCCACGCTCATGCATGCCGGCGAGGTGGGAGGATATACGCTGAGCGATATCGGCACATTCCTGGCAAACCAGGGCAACCTTAAGATACTGGTCGACAGCGGCAGCATCATGCTCAATGTCTACTCCGTTATAGCAATCAATCCCACCGCATGCCCAAATACGGATTCTACAAATGCGGCCAATATGGTGGAGTTCCTCACCTCGGACGAAGTGCAGGCCCTGATAGACAACTACGGGATGTCTCAATACGGACAGAGCCTGTTCAGCGCCTGTTTCGGCAATGAGCCGACCGAATAAAATAGGATTAAGGATTAAGACCGATTGAATGATCTCTGGGGAGCATTCGAACAGGCGATACGACTCATAGTATCGCGTGACCCGGAAGTGATGAATATAGCATGGAGGTCGCTGTGGATAGCGGCGGCCTCCACCGCTATTTGTGTGGCCATATGCCTGCCGCTGGGCAGTCTGATACACTTCAATAAATTCCGCGGCAAGCACCTGCTGTTAAGCCTGCTGCAAACGCTGTTCAGCATGCCCACCGTCGTCGTAGGCCTCTTCGTATACGTAATGGTTTCCAACTCCGGACCGCTGGGGATGATGGGGCTGGTCTTTACCCCCGCTGCTATGGTTATCGGGCAGACGCTGCTCATCATACCGATGATGCTGGGACTGGTAATCTCGTCATTCAGCGGCGTAGACAAAGCCGTGATGGAAACCGCTACATCGTTGGGCGCAAACCGCCTGCAGGCATACACTATAAACATAAAAGAGGCCAAATTCCCTATAATGACGGCGGTAGCCATGGGTTTCGGGCGCGCGATATCCGAGGTGGGAGCCTCGATGATAATAGGCGGCAATATCAAAGGCTACACCATGACACTCACTACAGGGATCAGCCAGTATGTTTCTATGGGCCTTATCGAACAGGCTTTCGCTCTCGGTATAATACTTCTGTTAATGGCTCTGCTGATAAACATAGCCATTTATCTATTGCAAAAGAGAAGGCAGTACGTATGGTTCCCATCATAGAAGCGATAAACCTGAGCCAGATATACGAGAAAAAGCAGGTTCTTAAAGACGTAAACCTTCAGTTGGAACGCGGAGATATGCTGGCGCTCATCGGCCCCAACGGCGCCGGCAAGACGACGCTGCTAAGGCTGCTGGACCTGCTGGAGAAACCCTCCTCCGGACGAATAATATTCGACGGGAACGATGTTACCGCTTCGGGCAGAAGCAGGCTGAAGGCGCGTCGCAGGATGGCATTCATCCATCAGAAGCCCATCGTCTTCAATTTGAACGTATACAACAACGTTGCCTGCGGCCTTAGGTTCAGGCATGAGAATAAACGACTAATAAAAGAAAAGGTTGAGCATGTGCTGGAACTGGTAGGCATGAGCGACTACCACAAAAGGGATGCGCGGACGCTGTCCGGCGGTGAGATGCAGCGCGTAGCTATAGCGCGGGCCCTGGTCACCGAGCCTGCGGTGCTGTTCCTTGACGAACCAACCGCAAACCTCGACCCCACATCAGTATCAAAGGTAGAAGAAATCCTGGCCCGGATTATTAGCGAGGATAAAACCGCATTGCTCATGGTCACTCATGATATGGCACAGGGGCAGCGCGTGGCCCGCAAGATAGGCGTGCTGGTGAAGGGCGAAATCCTGCAGATCGGTAGCCCAAATGACATCTTCCTGGCGCCGGCAAGCACCCGTGTCGCCGAGTTCGTCGGTGTCGAGAACATCCTTCCCGGCATGATTGCTAGTAAAGAAAATGAGCTGGCAACCGTCGACGTAAACGGGATGAAGATTCAGGCTATTACAGACCTGGCCCCGCGCGAGAACGTATACGTCATGATACGTCCCGAGGATATTACGATAACCCGTGCAAGAGAAAACACAAGCGCCAGGAACAATTTCGAAGGCAGAATTACCAGGATAATCCCACTGGGGCCGTTAACAAGGATCGAAATCGATTGCGGAATACCGCTGCTTGGGGTTATAACAACACGGTCGGCCGGCGAGATGGCACTTGCAGTTGATTCCAAAATCTATGCCAGCTTCAAGGCAACAGCCATCCACGTCATCAAACGCCTTTAATCCTATTCCCCGACGATCTGCAGCACGATCTCCCGCGAGCGCGGGCGGTTGTCGAAATCGACCACGATAATCTGCTGCCAGGTGCCGAGCAGAAGCGCCCTGTTTGAGAAAGGAACTGTAAGCGACGGCCCGAGCGTGGATGCCCGCACGTGCGAGTAGCCGTTGCCGTCCCCCCAGCGCTCATCGTGCCGGTACGGGATGTCCTTCGGCACGAGCCGATCCCACATCCCCCTGAAATCGCCCACCACCCCGGGCTCGTACTCGATGGTGGTCACCCCCGCCGTCGAGCCGCTGATGAAAACGGTGACCGTGCCGGACTCGACGCCGGATTGTGAAACGATGCGCTCGACATCGGAGGTGATATCGATGATGTCGCATTCGCCCTTTGTTTTAATCGATATATTTTCCGTTACAACCACGCCGACCTCCACCGTGCCCCCGACATCCTCGAAAAAGAGGTGTCCTTCCGCGGAAGGACCGGGGTATTAGGGGTGTCCGTAAGGGCTTGATTAATCAAGCCCTTACAATTCCCTCTGTAGGGGCGATCCTTGTGATCGCCTGAATTCGTCAATTACCAGGGCGTATCGCGATACGCCCCTACACCATTTAAAAAATCAAATCCCCCAGCTCGAACACGGGCCCGTCGTCGCACACGCGCTTCATGCCGTGCCTGGTCTTTATCGAGCAGCCATTGCACAACCCGAAGCCGCAGCCCATCCTGGCTTCCATCGACACCTGGATGTGTTTGCCTTTAAGAATCTTCATCTGCGACATGGCCCCGTACATGGCCGCCGGCCCGCAGGCGCATATCTGGTCGGCGGAAGCGGCGAGTTCATCCAGTAGATCGGTAACCATGCCTTTCCGCTCGATCATTCCATCCTGTGTCACCGGGACGAATTCGACACCGGCGGGCACGAGCTTCTTGGGATATACCTGCTTGGCGGTCTTCGCGCCGAATAGAAGCGTAACTTCTCGACCGTCGGCGGCGGCGCGCTCGGCCAGAAACACCAGCGGCGCGATGCCGACCCCACCCGCGACCAGCAGCAGGCGCTTTGACTCGACCGTAAAACCCCACCCCATCGGTCCTAAAATGTCGATCTTGTCGCCCTTCCCGCGCTGTGCCAGCCACTCCGTCCCCGCACCGACGACCTCGTACAGTAATGCGACCTCGCCCTTATCGTTAACGCGGTGGATACCTAACGGGCGACGCAATATGCGGTCGTTGGTGTCGCTGGAGCGCACCATGACGAACTGGCCCGGTTGCGCGGCGTCGGCGACAACGGGGGCTTTAGCCCACAGCAGATATATATCGGGCATAACCTCGACGTTCGACTTAATTACCGCATCGACAGGTATCATTTGCCATCCTTTGGCTTCAGGTAGTCGCGCATGCGCTGGACGGAGAACGTCCTTTCCCCGCTCTGTATCGCATTGACCACCGCGCGTATAGTATCCAGCGATGTGTAGCACGGTATGCGCTTCTCGATGGCGGCACGCCTGATCTCGAAACCGTCGCTCTTGGGAACGCGCTCGCCGGAATCGGTGTTGATCACGCCGCTCAGCGTGCCGTCGCGTATGATATCGATGATGTTTGGATAGCCTTCGCTAAGCTTCTTGCTGATAAATGTCACAGGCACCCCCACCGCCTTGAGCAGCGCCGCCGTCCCCTCCGTGGCATAGAGTTTGAATCCCAGCGCGGCCAGGTCCTTGATGATGGGCAGCGCCTCGGGCTTGGTCTCGTCCGAGATGCTTACCAGTAATGCCTTCTCAGGCGGCAGCATCAGGTCGGCGGCCATGAGCGCCTTGGCCAGCGCCGCCGGGAAGGTATAATCTACACCCATGACCTCGCCCGTCGATTTCATCTCGGGGCCGAGGTAGCCGTCGACGCCGCTCAATTTCGACATGGAGAAGACTGGAGCCTTGACCGCGAAGAGCTTGGGTGCCGGCCAGAGCCCGCCCTCGTAGCCCTGCTCCCTGAGGGTCTGCCCCAGCATCACGCGCGTCCCCACCTTGACCATGGGCACCCCCGTGACCTTGCTGATGAAGGGCACCGTCCGGCTGGCGCGCATGTTGGCTTCGAGAACGTATACCGTTGAGGCAATGTCCTCCTTCTCCTTGCGCATGATGACGAACTGTATGTTGACCATGCCGCGCACCTTGATGGCCAGGCATATGTCGGTGGTATATTTGACGACGGTCGCTATCTCGGCCTCGGTCAGGTTCAGCCCGGGATAGACCGCCATGGAATCGCCGCTGTGCACGCCGGCCCGCTCGATGTGCTCCATGATGCCGGGTATCAACACCCTTTCCCCGTCGGCGATGGCGTCCACCTCGCACTCTTTGCCCTCGAAGTACTTGTCGATGAGTATGGGACGGCGCGGATCGAGCTCGATGGCGCGGTTCATATAGTGGATGAGCTCGGTGGCGTTATGCACGATCTCCATGGCGCGGCCGCCCAGCACATAGCTCGGGCGTACCAGCACCGGGTAGCCGACGGTCTTGGCTACGTTCAGCGCGCCCTCTATGGTGGTCGCCGTTCCGCCCGGAGGCTGCGGTATGCCGAGGCGGGCCATCAAATCCTCGAAGTTATGACGGTTCTCCGCCTGGTCTATAGCCTCCGCGCTGGAGCCGATGATGGACATGCCGGCGCGGTGCAGCGGCTCGGCCAGGTTGATGGCCGTCTGCCCGCCGAACTGGACTATCGTCGGCGGCGATTTCCCGTCGACGGCCTCGTTCTCCAGCATGTCGCGCACGCTCTCTTCGTCCAGCGCCTCGAAGTACAGGCGCGTCGAGGTGTCGGAGTCCGTGGACACGGTCTCCGGGTTGGAGTTAATGATGATGCTGCTGTACTTGGAATCATGCAGCGACCACGCGGCGTGCACGCTGCTGTAATCGAACTCGATGCCCTGCCCGATGCGTATCGGCCCGGAGCCGATGACCACGGCCTTATTCCCTTTTATCGGCAGGGCCTCGTTCTCCTGCTCGTAGGTGCTGTAGAAATACGCCGTCTCCGCGTCGAACTCGGCGGCGCAGGTATCGACCATTTTGTATACCGGCGTTATCTTCCACTCGTGGCGCATGGAGCGTATCTGCTCCGGCAGCCTGTCGGCCAGCGTCCCTATCTGGATATCCGAGAAGCCCATGCGCTTGGCCTCGCGCATCAGCGTCGGCGTGAGCTCCTCCGAGAGCAGGCGCTTCTCCATGCGGATGATATTGGCGAACTTGTTGGTGAACCACGGGTCGATGGCCGTCTTGAGCGATAGCTCGTCCGGGCTCATGCCCTTGCGCAGCCAGGCCATCATGGCCCAGAGCCGCAGGTCGCCGGGCCAGAGCATGTCGTCCTCCTTGCCCCAGTCCGGCGGCTGCCACAGCAGCGACTTGCCGCCGACCTCGAGCGAGCGCACCGCCTTCTGCAGTGCGCCCTCGAAGGTGCGATCTATGGCCATGATCTCGCCCGTGGCCTTCATCTGGGTGCCTATCTTGCGGTCGCCGGTGGCGAACTTGTCAAAGGGCCAGCGCGGTATCTTGGCCACGATGTAGTCCAGCGCCGGCTCGAAGGCGGCCATGGTCTTGCCCGTGACGCGGTTCGGTATCTCGTCCAGCGTCTTGCCTACGGCGATCTTTGCGGATACGCGGGCGATGGGATAGCCCGTGGCCTTGGACGCCAGCGCCGAGCTGCGGCTGACGCGCGGGTTGACCTCGATGACATAGTACGGCGGCAGGCCGCTGTCCAGCTTATCGATAACCTCCTTGCTGCTGCCGCCGGGCGGCCAGTGCTTGGCCAGCATTTTGTGCGGCGCCATGGCGAACTGGATATTGCACCCGCCCTCCACGCCCAGCGCCTTGATTATCTTGATGCTGGCCGTGCGGAACATCTGGTGCTCCCTGTCGGTCAGCGTCTGCGTCGGCGCTACGACGATGCTGTCTCCTGTGTGCACGCCCATGGGGTCCACGTTCTCCATGTTGCAGACGGTGATGCAGTTGTCGTTGCCGTCCCGCATCATCTCGTACTCGATCTCTTTCCATCCGACCAGGCTTTTCTCGATCAGAACCTGATGCGACGGACTTACCGCGAGCCCGTTGGCCGCGATCAACTTGAACTTCTCCATCGTCGAAGCGTGGCCGCCGCCGGTGCCTCCGAGCGTGAAGGCCGGGCGTATGACCACCGGCAGTCCGATCTTCTCCACGGCCTCGACCGCCTCCTTCAAGCTCTCGGCGATGATGCTCTCCGGCACCGGCTCGCCTATCTCGAGCAGCATGTTCTTGAACAGCTCTCGGTCCTCGGCCTTGCGTATGGTATTGATGGGGGTGCCCAGGGAACGTACGTTGTATTTATCCAGCACGCCGGCGTTGGCCAGGTCCACGGCCATATTCAGGCCGGTCTGCCCGCCCAGCGTCGGCAGAAGGCCATCGGGGCGCTCCTTGGCGATGATGCGCTCGATGACCTCCACGGTGATCGGCTCGATATAGACGATATCGGCGATGCCCTCATCCGTCATGATAGTGGCAGGGTTAGAGTTCACCAGGATCGACGTTACGCCCTCTTCGCGCAGGGCCTTGCACGCCTGCGTGCCGGCGTAGTCGAACTCCGCCGCCTGACCGATGATGATGGGCCCTGACCCGATGACCAGCACCTTATTTACTTTCGCCATTCTTCCCCCAAAAAATATTATTCCTACCTATATAAATTGTCGCCTCTTACGAGCCCTTCATCATCCCCACGAACTCCTCGAACAGGTTCACCGAGTCCATCGGGCCCGGCGAGGCCTCGGAGTGATACTGGATGGTGAAGATGCGATGCTCCTTATTGCGCAGACCTTCGATAGTGCCATCGTTGATATTGATATGGCTTATCTCCAGCCCGCCCTTCACCGAATCGGCGTCCACGGCGAAGCCGTGGTTCTGTGCCGTGATATGTATCCTCCCCGTCTCCACATCCTTAACAGGATGGTTGCCGCCTCTATGCCCGAACTTGAGCTTGTAGGTTTTTGCGCCGAAGACGCGGCCGACTATCTGGTGCCCCATGCAGATGCCCATGATGGGCTTCTTGCCGATGAGCGCGCCGACCGTCTTCTCCAGGTAGGGGCGGTCCGGAGACCCGGGGCCGGGGGAGAGCAGTATGCCGTCGGGCTTGAGGCCCAGTATATCCTCGGCGAACGCGGTGGACGGCACCACGGTGCAGGCGCAGCCCAGCGCGCTCAAATGCCGCATGATGCTGTACTTGACCCCGCAATCAACGACGACCACATGGCACACCGGCTTGCCCTTGCAGGCTGGCTCCCACTTGTACTGCTTCTTCGCACCGACAAGGCTTACAAAATCGCTCCTGTCATATTTCGGCAGCTTCTTTATCTTCTTCAGCGCGTCCTCTGGTGATTCCCGTGTGATCATTCCCTGCATCACGCCCTTGGAACGCAGGCGCCGTGTCAGGGAGCGGGTATCCATGCCCCATATCCCCGGTATGCCGCCGGCCTTGAGGTATTCATGCAGCGTGGAGTTGAACTGCGAGTGGCTGGGGATATCGCACGGCTCGCGCACAACGAACCCGGCGACCTTTATCCCGTCCGACTGGAAATCCTCTTTATTTATTCCGTAGTTGCCGACCAGCGGATACGTACAGACGACGATCTGCCCCACATACGAGGGGTCGGTGAGCATCTCCTGATAGCCCATCATGCCGGTATTGAAAACGACCTCCCCGTGCGCCGCCACGTCAGCGCCGAAGGAAGTACCCTCGTAAACCGATCCGTCCTCAAGCACCAGATTGATATTCTCGCTCACGCTAACCCCTTTCTATACCGAAAATCGACATGGCACATTGTAGGGGCAGGCCCCTGTGCCTGCCCTTCCGACGGGCAACCACGGGGGGTTGCCCCTACGGATTCGTATTCATCCGGGCGATCACAAGGATCGCCCCTACGCCTTCTTGGCATCTATCCCCTCGTCCTTATACACGATGCGGCCGCCGTATATGGTGGCCATCACTTTTCCCTTGAGCGTCTCGCCTGCAAGCGGCGTATTCTTTCCTTTCGACGCGAACTTCATCGGCTCGACGACCCACTCGGCGTCCGGATCGAATATGGTCACATCGGCCAGGGCGCCGACCTGCAGCGTGCCGACATCCCCACCGGCCAGCCCGCGGATGCGCGGCAGCGCCCGCGCCGGGCCTGACGTGAGCCTAGCCACCAGCGTCGGCAGGTCTATCTCCCCGCGGTGCACCAGCGACATCAGCGAACCCAGCGCCGTCTCCAGCCCGCTGATGCCGAACGCCGCAGAGGCGAAAGCGCCCGACTTGTCGGCCCTGGTATGCGGGGCGTGGTCCGTGGCCACGGCGTCGATAACGCCTTCCTTGAGCGCCGCGACCAGGGCTTTGACGTCGCGCTCCTTCCTGAGCGGC
>Ga0172364_10004344_pt1 | contig 11272 bp, 8 predicted proteins | sample LakKivSesite10cm_FD_114545 | JGI IMG/M metagenome (GOLD analysis project Ga0172364, IMG submission 114545) | Sediment microbial communities from Lake Kivu, Rwanda - Sediment site 10cm | ecosystem: Environmental > Aquatic > Freshwater > Lake > Sediment | place: Rwanda: Western Province, Lake Kivu... | reverse complement strand
CCCTTTTTAGGCAAACAAATCAGATCCTCAGTATTATTTAATCCATCGGATTAGTTTTAGAATGGCAAAGGAAACGCATAGGTTATATAAATATTCGTACTTGAAAATTTTAGGAAATGATTTTATAAGCAAACATGTGCTATGGGCCTCACAAGAGGCCAGATTTAATGAAAAATTCCACTGGAAAAAATGACTTGCTAGTATTTGAAGGTGTATCAAAAAGATACAAGGATCTGCTTGCTCTAAACAATGTTTCTTTCAAAATCGAAGAAGGGGAAATATTTGGATACATCGGCCCAAACGGTGCGGGAAAAACTACTACAATAAAAATTATGGTTGGTCTTCTTAGACAGACCCATGGAAAGCTTCACATCGGTGGATATTCAATGCCTGAAGAAAAAGACAAGGTCCATAAATTGTTAGGTTACCTTCCTCAGATGGTAGCTTTTCAGGATTGGCGTACGGTTGACGATGCTCTGACTACATTTGGGAAGATGTCAGGTTTGGAAAAAGATGTGATTGATCGCCGTATAGAAAGATCTCTTGAACTCTTTGATTTGACCGATGCTCGCTACAAAAAAATTACTGAGCTATCTGGAGGTATGATTCAGAAAGTTGGTCTTGTACAGGCACTTCTCCACAACCCCAAACTTCTTGTTTTAGATGAACCTTTGGCAGGATTTGATCCTGAAACTCGCTATCAGGTTAAACAAATTTTTAAAAAATTGAGCAAAAATGGTACAACTATTTTCTTTTCGTCCCATATACTCAGTGATGTTGAAGACATTGCAACCAAGATTGGTATATTGAATTACGGACGGATAATGAAGATCGGCACATTGGATGAACTAAAAGCAAATTTTCCAATGAAACCCGAAATAGAAGTAGTGCTTTCTAAAGATGCTGGACGACTAAATGAACTGGAATCACTAAGGGGCGTAGAAAGTATAAAACAGGCTGCTCCAAACAAACTCGTTATACATCTTGATAAGGGCATTGACTTAGATCAAGCTACTAATCAAATCATTCAACAAATGATAAAACTTGAATACCGTATTCGAAGCTTTAACCCCGTTTCAGTAAGCATAGATGAAATCTATCTGCAGTACCTTAAAGGAGATGCGTAAACATGAGTTTTTCTTTACTTTTTAAAGACGAATTGAATGGCTTTTACAAATCTAAAGTAATGATCTTTCTGTGGATCGGCTTACCTCTGATGACGCTACTGATACATCTTTGGTATTCAGATACTGGCGGTGAAATTCCTCTTACATCACTTTCAGCCATCGTGGTATCAAGTTTAGGCGGCACTATTGCATCAGTGATGTTGACTGTATCAATAATTCACGAAAAAACAAGACGTGTTTACGATCTGTTTCTCATACGGCCGATAAAGAGATGGAAAATTATAGTTTCAAAGTTTCTGGCTGTGTATGTCTGCTTAATTATCGCAAGCACATTGGCAATAATTCTGGGCATAATAATTGATTTTGCAAATACAGGCTTGCCTCAAGAAGCGGTTTTGAATGGTGCTCTACAATCGTTTGCAATTAGCATATCCATGATGGCAGTTTCAAGTGCAGCAGGTACATTAATTGGTGTGGGAGCCCCCTCGGTTCTAGTAGGAGCAATATTAGTTATTTATGGTGGAAATCAAATCTCATCGATACCTTTAATTCCAAGTATATTAAATATGTCCGACGCTGTTCCTTTTACGATAATTCTGGGTGCAATAATTTCTTGTGTACTACTAGTTACAGCTGTAGCAGTTTTCAATAAAAAGCAATTTTAGCTGCTGTTTAATAACTAGTCCTATATCTAGAAATCTTATTTCAATGCAATTTTTATTTGAGTTGCTCTTGCGCGAGGTATTAGCTTTGGAGCTATTTTGTTTTCTCTTGCCAGCCAACCCAATGCAGAGTAAGCATCTCGCTGATCCATCTGTGCCAACGGTGCAACAGAAGAGATATCAACTTCCTTCTGAAGTGAAAGAACGTTCCATATCTTGCCCGCATCGGTTCCAATTTTGTTTGTTAAATTTGTTTGACCAAGTTTATACATCATGCCATCTTTGTAAATCTTGTTTTCTCTTGCAAGCCATCCGATTGCACTGTAAAATTCATGCTCGCTAAGTCTAGTTGTTTGCATTAGTTTGGCTTCTGTAAGTGGCCCTTGTGAATTAAGCGTTGCCCATATCTTTCCTGCATTTATACCAAATTCTTCTAAGATATTTTTCATAAATCCACCCTCTACTTGGGGTATATATTAGAAGGTTATATATATTACGATTATTGCAAAAAAATAATTTTTTGATAATTTTCTTTTTTATCAGATGGGCCCCCGTAGGGTTCCGGAGGCCCAAATTGTGCCTCTACGTCGTCAAATCGGATCATGTTTCACCGATTCTCTTTATAATAGAGGCAATATTTGCAAATACTGCAAGCGTTAAATAAATTAATGGTTATTTGGTTATGAAAACTATGAGGAAGATAGCAATTTTGACAAGAGACTGCGCGGGAATAAATGCCGCCATAAGGGCAGTTGTGAGAACTGCCTGTGAGCACAATATTGAAGTAGTCGGTGTTTTAAAGGGCTATGATGGCCTGATAGATGGTGATTTAGTTTCTTTAAATCGTCGTTCAGTTTCAGGAATAATTACCCAGGGTGGGACAATCCTCAAAACTGCTCGCTCAAAGAGATTTCTCACTGAATCTGGGATGAAACAGGCAGCTAAAACAATACATGATAATGGCATTGAAGGTTTGATTGTTGCTGGTGGAAACGGGTCTTTGACAGGAGCACATGCTATCGCAACAAAATATAACATTCCCACAATCGGTGTTCCAGCAACGATAGATAATGATATCAACGGCATAGATTTGACCATCGGTGCCGATACTGCAGTTAATGTTGCTTTAGATGCCGTGGACAAAATACGCGATACGGCAAAAAGTCTAGAAAGAATCTTTATAGTAGAGGTAATGGGCCGTTACTGCGGTTATATTGCATTGCAAGTAGCATTGGCTGGAGGATGTGAAGAGGTTTTGATTCCTGAAAAAGAGTCAGATCTGGAAAGAATGTGCAAAGAAATCGAGATAGGTAATGCCCAAGGAAAATTAAGTTGGATTATAATTGTAGCTGAAGGGAGAGCAAACGCACACAATATTGCCGACGAAATTACTAAAAAAACTGGTTTTGAAACGCGCGTGGCAGTTCTAGGCCACATTCAAAGAGGGGGTGGCCCCACAGCAGCAGATAGAATTTTGGCCGCCCGTCTTGGCAACTATGCTGTAGAAGTTCTACAAGATGGCCAAACAGATAAATGCGTAGGCTTTAAAGACGGAAATTTGTTTACAATACCGTTAGAAGTTGCAATTCAGAAAAAGAAAATTGAAATAGATAGTTACTACAAATTACTAAAAATTCTAACATAGAAACTCTTGTGTTTTAGTAATTAAATTATGCAGAACTTTTTTTAGGCGACATTATTGCTTTACCTAAAGGTAGTATGTTTTTGCCGGTCATTGTATTGAGAAGAACTCCCGCAGCTCCATAAAATGAAAATACGGAAACAAGGGCCAGGAATACGCCAACTAGTTCGGCTGCCGTGTGGTACAAAATATTCAGCACAAGTGCAAGTATTGCCAAATCGATGAATAATAATATTGCAAAAAGAGTCTTATTAGTCATCAAAGAAGCGACGGTAAGTATTATACTAAATATCAAGAAACCAATGAGACCATAGGCGTAATGTGTAATGTCAAATTGAACGCCAGTAAATATTGTTATGAAAAGTGTAAGTGAAACAGAATACCAAAGCAATGAATAAGTTGTGAAAGCAGTTGCCCCGAAGATGTTGTTGCGCTTGAAGTCCATTATACCTGCTATCAGTTGAGCTGTTGCACCTAGAAAAAGAGTCCATGGAATCATAAGTGATTTTGCTGTGCTCGAAGCCAACTTGAGGTCAGTAGACGCAAGAACAAGAGCTGCAATCGCTAATCCAATAAGACCCAAAGGTGCAGGTTCTGCTGCTAAGACTGGAAGCGACTTTACTGTCGTTTCAGATTTGATTATGTCTTTTTCAACCATGTCAATCACATATTTTGCCAGCCAGTATATTATGGGTGAATTTATACGTATTGCAAAAAACAAAAAAAGAAATAGATATTTGGAGATTAAAGTTTGAAAAGGCAAGGAAACAGGTTATGTCAAAAAGCGATGCAAAAAGACGTTGTTGTTTCTGCAGACAGTTCTATCCAGAATGCGATCTTTATCCTCATCGCATTCATGGACTTGTTTGCAAGCAGTGCTATGAAAAACTTAAAAAATAGAGAACTTCAAAGTTTGCCCAAGCCAATAAGCACACCATTAAATCGCATTATTGCTATTTTATATCTGCCAAGGGCACTGTGATGGACAAGCAGTCTGCCAACTAATTGGATTCAGTAACAAAAAAATCATCACCGATACTCTTATATGATTATTTGTCTATGAATTATGGGAGGTAATTGCAGGTATGAGAGGAAGTAAAGTCCTAACTACCTTTGTATTTGTTACATTGTTTTTTGGATTGACTATCTTGCCCTCTTTAAATGCTGATGTTCAAAAAAGTACAATCCAAAATATCACTATCCTTAGATTTGCACCAGACGGAGATACGAAAACAATTGCAATAAACATCAAAACAGATGACATATCAAATATTCCAGAAATCATTAAAGAGAAATGTAATGAATTGGATGATAATGATAAAGAGATGCAACAACTTATAGATGAAAAAGATATTTTTTACCAAAAAATAGAGTCACAAGGGCATGGATTGCATTTCGCTATTTTTAGACCCATGGTCAAATTCAAACCAATCTTGCGAGTATCACTATTTTATAGATATTTCAACGATGAAGACTACACGATTTTAAACAATGAAACAACGTTTTTAGGTCCTCAAAAGGTAAGAGTTCTTGGTTTCATCGGTTATGTTGGGTTTTCAACCAGATTCTTGGGTGATTTTAGCATCAACGGTTATGCAGTCTATAGAATAGATATCAAATCCATCGATTAATCTCCGCTAAAATCAACTCAGTGCCAAAAAATAATTTTAAGCAAAAAGATTATAAATGATAACATCAAAAACAAAAAGGTTATAAATTAACACCCGTTAACAAAATTTATTGAGAGAGATAGGATGGTAATACGTCGCCGGTATTGCCATATTTAAAAACAGGCGAGGGAGGTGGCAAAGAGATGAAAAGAACTATTTTATCGATTCTTGTGGCCGGATTGTTTTTAACTATTACGGCTTCGGCAGCATTTGGCGCGGCACCAGCTCCAAAGGCTGATAAAGACAAAGTATTGAGCGTTGTAATAGGAGAGGATAAGAAAGAGCTCACCAAGGAAATAATAACAGCAGAGCAAACAGACATAGAGAATTTTCTAGCTGAAATGCAGGCATTTAAATCATGGATTGAAAATGCAAGACCTTTCAAGGATTTTATAATAACCGATGAAGAAAAGACTGAAATTATGGCCAAAGTTGAAGGATTACTTGCGACACTGAATGTTTTGTTAGAGGAAAATGATGTCGATCCGATAAGTCCAACATGGTTATACAACGAAATGTTTGAGACTGAACCTGGAAGAAGTACCATTATCAGTGTTGGTATGGGATGGGCGTTTATTCCATTCTATGACTATGAAACATTCTTAGGAGTCATGCTCAGACCAATGTGGCTTTTATATCCACCAATATTCATGTTGGGCGGAGGATACACTGGTAACCTCAATATCAATTTCCTTCCACCACGTATTGAATATGGTGACAGACTTGGCTGCCACTTAGTTAGAACAACCATATTCACCGGCTTATACATGAACATCGGAGAGCTTGGTTACGACAGAATGTTCGGTCCTGGCTTCATGATAATGCTGGGCAGAGCTCGCGTTGTAATGTAATGCCTACAAGAACGTCTTCAAAATAAGCATCTCATCATCTATAAAAGATATGAGATGCAACCTTATTTTGGCTAAAAGCAATATCAGGTTCGACACATTTTTATAGTTGCAATTATATATATTTAGGTACAAGACTATGTTAACTACGTATAATATAAAAAAAAGTTTTGTAATAATCTTTACTATATTCCTATTACTAAATGTTCTATGTATTTTAGCATCTGCAGAGAAAAAAACAGATGTCATCCCTCAAACAAGAGGCGTTTTGTCTGAACAAAAGTTCGGTATATTTGAAAGATTAAAAGACTTCATAAAAAATAGGAAAGAGGCAATACCTCTTCACATTGTAACAAAATATAACGATGTTGAAAAGGTAACCAAGGTGAAGTTCCTAAGACCGACAACCATTGATGTCGATGGCGATGGGGACAAAGACGTTCGCGTAAGAATATTTCGTTTGCCAAGTATTGATTTCCACCCACTTTCATTAGCAGTAAAAACAGTACTAATTGTAAGCAGACTTCCAGGAATGAATAACATCAAAAACGATTTTTTTGAGATATATCTTGAGTACTGTCCAAAAATCATTACAAAATTTTTCTATTTGACACAGGCAATAGATATTGTCAGGATAGGTTATCAGTCTCCTGCCGGTGGAGAGGTTCCAAAAACTTTCATTTTAACCGACAAAACAGCGCCGCATCTGCTTTACCCCAAGCTTAAAACCTCACACAAAATTTCTGTAAATCCTGGTTCGGCAACTGGAAAATATCCCCTAAATCTAATTTTTTCTTTGATTGACAGTGAAAACGATTCGTTTGCATTTAGTTATAACGAGTTAAAAACCGTGGTAAACTATGACCGTGCCGTTAAAATCAAGGGTATCACATTTGCAAGAAGTAAAGAAAAAGTATTAGATAGAGAACAAACATTGGAAATTACCAGGGACGCAAAACCGTCCAATGTTACATTTTATTACAATAGGTTCATTGATTACTCCCGCGGGAGTTCTATGGATGAAAATTCCTCAAGCATATTAACCATAGAAGATTTGCCTAAGAGCATAGAAATCAAGTTTCTACTCGCAAAAAACGGATACATAGAAATAAATACGCATGACGATAACATGGGTCACTGCAAGGGATCTATAGATAACAATGCAATTATATTTGGTTTTATACCTGTAGAACAAACCCATATGCGCATTAGTTGGGAGAACCGTACATTGAAATCCTATTTTATATTTAATTTGTCAATCGATGTTAAAAATTCGATTGAACTGAAAGATTTTTATTTTATCGTAAATAATTTCTATCAAAATTACTACCAGGAATATACTTTTGAAGATTCTAGCATACAATTCAACGCATCACGTTTAGTTTTAGATATTGATAGCGGCGGCAAAATATACAATTACACTACAATTTATTTCCTGCTTCCGTTGATGCCGGGAATCTTAAGCGCAGAATCGATAGAATGGCATACAGAAAACTTGCAGATTGAGGCGTACGATATAACCCTCGATGTAAGATATTTACAAAATGTCAGTGGTTCGAATTCTAGCGAAAGCACATACAGAAACTTTCACACACAGATCTATGCAAAATATTTGGAGTTACGTTATGGGAGTTCAAACTTTTCTCTCGATCGGCTTACGGGCATTCTGCATTACTCTGGGAAAGGAAATGTAAATATCGAAGGTTTTGCTTTTTTCATAAAGGATTTTGAATATGAAACTGGCGATGTGGGAAAGATTGACTACATATTCGATATAGAAGCTTCTTTTTCAAATTTAAGTTATTACCTTTCATCTTCGGCAGAAATATTGCTTGGAAAAACACCCAGCATTTCATTTTACGGCAACGGATTTTTAACGATTGCAGATCTGTTCTACAAAAATTCATATAACGGAACTCTACGGATTGATTTAGTTCAAATATTTGGTAATTTTTCAGCCAATATTCTTAGAGGAAGCGGTACTCCCTCTTTATTCAACGGCACCGGAGATGGCTCCATTGTAATTAAAAATCTAAGCAGTTTTACGAGCTATAATTATTACGATTATGATATGATTTTTTCGTTTTCATATCTGAATCTCTCGTCAGATCCTTTAAGTGTTCTTCATTACAATTGGGGGTTTGACTCCTCAGACGTGCAAAATCTTTCCATTGACTTTCTTGGCGGTTCCGTTGAGATAACAGATGTTTACTATAGAAAGTATGATGCTAATTCCACGTTTAAAATTGTAAGTATCGGTTCGATAACTCTATTGGGCGATTTTTCAGTGGATATTAAAAGTCAAACGATGACAGAATATAACGGTTCATATACTAGCAGTATTGTTGGCTATGGCAATCTCGAGATTGATAATTTATACATATACACTAAGTATACTTATGACGAATTTTATGAAGATGAGTTATTATTTTCACATTTAAGCATTACTTCTTTGCCCTTGAGAGTTACTAGCTTTATTATAAACTCTCATTCAAATGATAGTTACCTCTCTTCGATTTTTATTGAGAATGGACTCGCAAACATTACAGATTTAGATGAAGAGACAAAATATAAAGGAGTTACAACCAGAAAAATTCATGTTGATTCGATTAAAATATCGGGCAATTTCTTATTTGAAAATGAAGAGGGCAATAACCTATTAAATCTTGGCGCCAGCGGGGAAGGAAATCTCGAAATAAAGAATTTTTACGTTCTTAATAGCTACTTTTATAGTTATTATGGATATGATACAGAGTTTTCATTTTCATATCTGAATCTCTCGTCAGATCCTTTAAGTGTTCTTGATTCTTGGCTGAGATTTGATTCTTCCAACATAGAAAACATATCCGTCTATCTCAATGGTGGTTCCATGAGGCTTACTGATTTGCTCTCCAGAACCTACAACCAAACCACTACCTACAGAACCGGGGCAGTAGATTTTATTGATGTTTCTAAAAACTTATTGCTGAATATTAAATTGGATATTTCTGAAAGTTCATCCTCAAGCTTAATTTCAATAGATGGCGATGGTCATCTTGAAATTAGAAATATTCTTTATGAAGAAGACGCAATTTACCATGAGATTGATTCTATAAATAAATCTGGAGACTCCTCGTTTTCACTGTTTATCCCTGGTGATGGAAGTGTTAATAGGCAAAGTGTCTACGATTTTAATCATATTGATGGCGTTATAGAAATCAGCGGTGTGAGATCATCAAATGTATACATGGATGCATTGGAATATCTTTACATAGATGGGAATGGTGACTTAAAAATAGAAAGATGGCAAGATACGGATACCTCGGATTACCATACTTATCTCGAAAGCCAAAATGGTATCACACTTGACCTATTTTCATTCGAGCTTGACAACGGAATCAAGTACGATATAGAGCGCCAAGGAACAATGCAAGGACACATCGGGCCAGGATTTGTACATTTTGGTGTTGATTTGAACGGCGATGGTGACGGTTTTGTATTTATTGACAGCTCCGAAATAGAGTTCGATGATTTATCATTCACCTTCAAAAGCAGTATACTTCAGAAGGGACTAAGCTGTACACCAAACATTCAACCCTTTGATGCCGATTCCTTCTTGCTTCAGTGGGATTCCTTCACTCTTAATAATCAAGATCAAACGACCATACCTTTCAATTGGTATAAAACAGGCAATCTTTTAAACTTCGATATCGGGATATTAAATGGTAATAACTACTATCAGCTTTGGCCTCTTGATGATCTAAATAGCGAAAATCAAGAGTTAGAGTCACAGGAATTAGAGTCAACAGAAAACATGTATAACAACAATGGGATGCAACCACTTGAAGCAGGCCCTTCCAAACCACAAAAACCGGTTGGGCCGTATGGGGGGGTAGTTATAGGACGTATTGTAGAAGGAAACAATTACACATTTTCCTCTTTAAACAACGATCCCAACCAACTCATCTCATATAAATGGGACTGGGGCGATGGGACAACAAGCGACTGGTCAGTTTATCTTCCGTCTGGAGTAGGCGTTACTGGTACACATACATGGAATCAAATAGGAACATACAGCATAAAAGTAAAAGCAAAAAATGTAAACGACGAAGAGAGCAGCTGGTCCAATCCATTTACGATAACGGTGAGAATAAAGCTCACCGATGACGAACAGAACAACCAAAATTATGAAGTCGTAGAACAAAGTCAGAATTATAACCAAGGACAGCCCACCAATACTTAAAAAGTTTTTATTAAAATTGATAAGGAAATATTAATAAACTTCATATTAACAGCGTTAACTTTATATCTTATGACCTCTTTCTTTGTTACTGGGGAGGTAGAATATGAAGAGATACAATTTAGGTAAAACGCTAGTTTTCGTCATAGCCATACTATTTATTGGTGCAGCTGTAACACCAATAATTACTGGCAGCCTCACTATAAGAAAAAATGATTTATCCGGGATAAAAAATCCAAACACTTTAGAAAAATCTGCTCCGATTGCAAATTTTACATATGAGCCAGCAAACCCGGCAATTGATGTCGTCGTGTATTTCAACAGCACGTCATATGATCCCAACGGAACGATTGCAAACTGGAGCTGGCATTTCGGCGATGGCGGCACTGCATATGGGGAACATGCTACGCACCAATATACTACAAATGGTACATATATGGTAAATCTTACCGTTAAAGATGATGAAAATGAAACTGCATTCATAGAAAAAAGCATCTTTGTAGGTAAGCAGTCGCCTGTTGCAGACTTCACATTTGACCCAGAGAATCCAACTAACGGTGATGACGTTTATTTCACTGATGGCTCAAATGATCCAGATGGTGAAATTGTTTCATGGTGGTGGAATTTTGGAGACGGCTATTATTCTGATGTACAAAACCCGATCCATCGTTATTATTTGCATGGTTCCTATTATGTGGATTTGACTGTAACTGATGATGACGGTAAAATAGACATGATGCAGAAAGCTATTGAAGTTCATGAACTCAATTACCCGCCAAGTATACCAAGCAATCCTTATCCAGAAGATGAGGCGATAGATGTAGACACAAATATCACTCTTAGCTGGACATGCAGTGATCCTGACGAAGACCCGTTAACCTACGACGTATATTTCGGAAATATAACACCACCGCCACAAATCTTGGTCAACCATAACGAGGCATCATGGAATTCTGGAGAGTTAGGCATGGATACAGATTATTACTGGCAGATTGTTGCCTGGGACGATCATGGAAACTCGGAAGCTGGGCCCATATGGAGTTTCACCACGTTGGCACCTGAGAACGACCCGCCAGAAGCACCTTTTGTGAACGGAGACCAATG
>Ga0172364_10004343_pt1 | contig 11272 bp, 12 predicted proteins | sample LakKivSesite10cm_FD_114545 | JGI IMG/M metagenome (GOLD analysis project Ga0172364, IMG submission 114545) | Sediment microbial communities from Lake Kivu, Rwanda - Sediment site 10cm | ecosystem: Environmental > Aquatic > Freshwater > Lake > Sediment | place: Rwanda: Western Province, Lake... | reverse complement strand
GGATGAATCAAGAACCCGTGAAGAATCATTGAAGCAGAGAATTAAAAATGCCTTGTTTATAATAATGGGCGCTTTTGCAACAACAGTCGCAGCACTAATCCCTCTTACAGGCACTCTTTCTTTTATGGGAATAGGTGCAGCATCGGCCGGCTTGTTAAAAGGATTTGCAATCACCACACTTATAGGAATTTCAGTAGGAGTTTTCATAACACGCCCTGCTTTTGCAGACATTGCAAAACAGATTGAAGAAAATTAAATTCTCTTTTTATAAAAGTCAATGCATTTTTTTACACCTTCTCTTAAATTAACTTTTGGAAAATATCCTATATTCTTAATTGCAGAAATATCCAGCTTAACTTTTTGTGGCTGTGCAATCTCTTCTTTTTTAACAACAATTTTACTTTTACTGTTAGTTTCTTCAATTATAAATTTAGCTAAATCATAAACCAAAAATTCTTCTCCTCCGCTAATATTATATTCTTTATTCCACTCCTTTTTCATAGCGAGAATTACAGCATCAACAAAATCATCAACATAAGTAAAATCAAGAGTCTTAATTTTAGGATTCCCGTAAATCTCTAAATCTTTATCTTCTAATGCATTCACAATAAAATTATGCATTAATCTCTTTGTTTGATCCCAAAAAGTCCCATAAACTGTAGAAGGCCTAATAATAAGATAATTAATTCCATAACAATCTTTATACGCGCGGCATAATTCTTCTCCAAAAATCTTCGCAGCAGTATAAGGATTCTTTTCTTTATTTAAAACTCTTGAAGATGAAAAAAAAACAATTTTTTTAATATTATTCTTCCTGCAAAATTCCAAAACACAAAAAGTCCCATAAACATCATTTTCATAAACAATCTCTGGATTTTCAATTGCTTGATTTATTTTGCAGTGAGCAGCTGCATGAATAACAATATCTGCTTTACTCTTTAAATTTTTCATTTCATAAATATTTTTCCCTTCCCTTAAATCAATTCCAAATATAATCTTATGCCCTTCTTTTTCCAATCTTCTTTTTAAAAAACTCCCTATCAAACCTTTATGCCCTGTAATTATAATATCCATCTTTTTTAGAATACAAAACCTTTTTTAAATATATAAGTTATAAAGAGTAAAATGCATCCAAAATATCACATCTTAATAGGATTCACACTTTCATATATTCTTGTTTATTTTTTTAATTTTTCATTAATGGCAGGACTTATAATTTTTCTTTCTTCTGTTTTTATAGATATAGACCATATTATAAAATATATTTGGCTTGAAAAAAATATCAACCCTAAAAGATTCTGGAATTATTCTATGGAAAAAACAAGGCAATGGCATACTCTTTCATATTCTCAAAAAAGAAAAGCAAAACTTGCAATATTTTTTTTCCATGGGATTGAATTCTGGATTATAATCATAATCCTTGCGTTTTTCTTTCCATTATTCTTGTGGATTTTAATAGGAACTGGGATGCATATGATTGCAGACATTTCCAGTTTAATCTACTATAAAGACCCTTTGTATTCCAAACTTTCAATAATTTATACTTTAATGAAAAATAAAAATAAAATTCCTATTTCAAAACTTTAAGCTTTACATGAATCTGGGAAATTATTCCATTAAAAAATAAAGATAATTTTTCTCTCAATTTTTTCGGAAAAATCATTCCTGCTTTTGTAGGAGTAAGCTTTAATTCCAAAATTTTAAATTTCTTTTCTTTATTGACAACAGCAATCTGCTCAACAAGTTCTTTAAAGCAAATTTCATTAAAAAAATGCCTGTGTTGCATATCTGAATAAGCCCCCTTGTTTGTATAATGGGGCACAATTATTTCTATGATTCCTCCATTCTTGCAGATTCTCCAAAGTTCATTTAATACTTTGTCAGGAGAATCCAGATGCTCAAGAACATTGCTAAGATAAACATAATCAAACTCAGAATTATTTAAAGGATATGGTAACTTGTTAAAATCAAAACTTTTGTCAATTCCTCTGCTTTTTTGAATATCTACATTAACCCATCCATCCCTAATATCAGCCCCGCATCCCAAGTTAAGTTTTTTCATTATTCTCCCAACCTAATTATATTTATAAAGATTATTTTAACATAAAGAGCATGAAACCTGACAAAATCTTGTTGATAAATACAATTCCTTCATCTTTAAAAGGAGTAAAAAAAACCGCTAATTTTCCAATAAACATTCTTTCTATTGGCACCTGGATTATGAAAAAAAGCAATTTTAAAGTCAGGATTATAGATTGTCTTGTAGAAGATAATTATGAAGAAATTATTAAAAATGAACTCTCAAAAAAAGATATTCTTTTAATTGGAATTTCTGTTATGTCATCCTGTGTTCCAAATGCACTTGAAATAACGCGATTAATAAAAAAATTTTCTCCAGAAACAAAAATTATCTGGGGAGGAATTCATTGCCGGCTTTATCCTGAGCAGACAATCCAGCATCATTTGATTGATTTTGTCTGTTGTGGAGAAGGAGAAAAACCATTATTGAATCTTGCAAAATGTCTTTATTCTGGAAAACCATATAAAGATATAAAAGGAATTTTATACAAGGAAAAAGAAAAAATAATCAAGACACCAGAAGATGATTTTATAGATTTGAATGAAATTGGAATGATGAACTATTCTCTTTTAAATCCTCAGGTATTTAATAAAAAACGCGCAATTCTTTTAACAAGCCGTGGATGCCCCCATAGGTGTACATTTTGCATTAATGTTGCAATAAAAAACAGAAGATGGAGGTTTCTTACAGCAGAAAATGTAGTAAAAGAAGTTGAATATTTAATAAGGAACTATGGTGTAAAAATAATAGTATTTAATGATGAATCCTTTTTTGTAAATCGGGACAGAACAGAAAAAATTTTAGATATGCTTCTTAAAAAAAAATTATTTCTTAAATATGCAGGAGCAGCACGTGCAGATTATTTTAGTAAAGGGCTTATAACCCCAGATATGCTTAAAAAAATGAAAAAACTCGGATTTTATGATATTGGAATTGGTTATGAATTTGGCTCACAGAAAATGCTTGATTTTATTAAAAAGGATATTACAACCAAGGATCAGTTGACAGCAGCAAAAATGCTTGCAGAATCAGACATCGGAGCGACATTTTCTTTTATGACAGCATTTCCCAATGAAACAAAGAAAGATACCCTTGAAACAATCCGGCTTATTAGAAAGATCTCTTTAATGAATCCGGGCATAACTTTTGTAGAGGATAACGGAAAAATAATCCAATGGGACGATAAAGCAAGAGTAAACGGCCCCCAGCTCTATCGCCCATACCCCGGCGGAGAACTTTATAATTATCTTGTTGAAAAATATAAATGGAATACCCCAAAAAAACTTGAGGACTGGGAAAAATATTTCCAGGAAAATACAAGATATAAAATTGAGGATTACCCATGGATAAAAAATCCTAATTTTTATGCAGCTCTTCAGTTTTATATCAAAAATGGAAAATCCAATTTTTCAATTTTTATCAGCCGGCTTAAAATGCCATATCCATTAAAACTAAAAATTCTTTTGATTTTATTTTATCCTTTTGCAAGAATTCGGATGCTTCTTAATAGGTTTGAATTTCCATTTGAATATGTTATAGGAAACAAGCTCGGATTTATAAAAAATTTTGAAATTTAAAATCTTACTTATGTTTAAATATAAACATCTATATGCTTTATTATGAAAGAAAATATAAAAAAAAATGCATTAAAAAATTCTTCCTGGAATTTTCTGGCAACCTTATCAAATAGGATTGGCGGGCTGATATTCACAATTATTCTGGCAAGATTTCTTCTTCCTGAAAATTTTGGGGTTTATTCAATAGTCATTTCAGTTGCCATGATATTCTTTACTTTTGCAGATTTGGGTGTTAATGGTTCTCTTGTAAGATATCTTTCCTTTTCTCTTGCAAAGGAAAAATCAAAAGCACCCTCTTATTACAGGTATTTGCTGAAAATAAAATTAATTTTTGCGCTAATAGCTTCTGTTGCTCTTCTTATATTTGCCTATCCAATTGCATTCAGCATTTATAAAAATCCTGCATTGTTCCAGCCTATTATAGTCTGCGCTCTGTATATTTTTGTTCTCTCATTTGAAAATTTTTATTCCCAACTTTTTTATGCATCTGAGCATGTGAAATATATGAGCATAAAGGAGTTCTTGCATCAGTCAGTAAGGATTATCCTCGCTTTTTTTGTTTTTTATTTTGTAACTTCCTCCTACCAAATTATTGGAATTATAATGGCTCTTATTCTCACAACACTTGTTATGATTATTTTTGTAATTTATTATACTTCAAAATTAATCCCCAACATTTACAAAAAACCAAAACAGGATATTGACAAGAAAAGAATAAGAAAATTTCTCGGCTTTTTGACAATAGCAAGTATTTCAAGTGTCTTTTTTTCATATATAGATTCCTTAATGCTTGGCTTTTTCACGCCAGCAGAATTTGTTGGTTATTATCGTGCCTCTTTTTCACTTGTTTTTGGAGTAATCGGCTTGGCATCTTTTTCAAATCTTATTTTTCTTCCAGTATTCACAAAATTAAAGAAAGAGCAGACCTGCAGGGTTCTAAATTCAGCATTTAAATATATTTCTTTAGTTTCAATACCCGCGGTTTTTGGTGTTTTTATTCTTGGAAAATATTTTGTAAAAATTCTTTATGGGCAGAGTTATCTTCCTGCTTCTCTTTCTCTTCAGTTTCTCTCTTTCCTTATTTTTCCGGCTGTTTCTATTGGGCTTTTTTTATCCCTTTTTTCAGCAGAAGAAAAGACCCAGATTTTTGCAAAATTGATAATAATCTCAAGCATTATAAATATTATACTTAATTATGTCCTAATAAAATCTTTTCTTTCAATCTCTCCTATCTGGGCAACAGCAGGGGCAGCAATTGCAACTCTTATCAGCTGGATATTTTATTTTATATCATCAGTTTATGCAATAAAAAAAGATATTCATATATCTCTTTCTTTAAAACCGGTTGTAAAGCCATTAATAGCAAGCATTCTGATGTCAGCTGCAATCTTGCTGATTATGCATAAAATCTCAGATATAAACCTTTTTACAGGAGCTTTGATTATTGCCATAGGATTTTTAATATATTGTTTTCTAATATTTGTATTAGATAAGGAGCTTAAAAACGAAATAATAAAAATAATAAAAAATGAATCCAAAAGAAAAAGCATTAAGAAAACTCTCTGAAAATGCATTTTATTTGCTGAAAAAAACAAGAATAAGTGCAGAATTTCTTACAATTCTTCGGCTTGTTCTTGCAGTTTTAACAGCAATAATACTTTTTCGCGGAGAATATGTATCTTCAGCAATTTCATTTACAGCATACCAATTTATTCTTCTTCTTGATTATATTGACGGCCCCATTGCCCGCTATCAGAAAAATTATAAAATAAACTGGGTATATCTAGATCATCAGACACATATTATTCTTACAGTTCTTTTTTTGACAGCTGTTAATGTTTCTTATTTTAATTTTTCAGGAAATATTGATATTCTTATGCTGGGGCTTGTAGGTGCTTTTGCAGTTCTTTTTAATTCAACTTTCAGCAGGCAGGCATTTTTGGCATCCAGATTTAATATAATCAAAAAATCTCCTCCTTCAAGAACATCAGAGCTGATTTCAGCAGTATTCAAAATAGAAGAGCCGATAAGCTTGTTTTTTGTTTTTATTGTCCTTGATTTAAGGGTTGTGCTTATTATTGTTTATTCAGCAGTTTATATTCTTGCAACATTTTATAAATTCGTGTCAACTTTCAATTCCCTTAAAAATGAAAGATATACAGACAATCAAGAAGCAGCTGGCTGAGCAATATTTTGGCAGAGAAACAGAAGAATATGATTCTGCCCGTTCTTCAACTCCTGCCAGAAAATATATAGTCCAGAAAAAAGCAGAAATTATGGCTAAACTTCTTGGTGAAAGCAAAGGCAGAAATATTCTCGATGTCGCCTGCGGAACAGGCAGATTTTTTTATCTTTATGAAAACAGGCAGATTTTTGGATGCGATATTTCAAAAGACCAGCTCAGGGAAGCTAAGAAAAAATCTCCTGACGCAACGCTTATAGTTGCAGATGCTGAAAAACTCCCTTACCCTGACAATAAGTTTGATATAGTAATAACCTCCCAGTTTATAGAGCACATCCCCCAGTATAAAAATATATTAAAAGAAATGGCAAGAGTATGTAAGCCAGGGGGCTCTATAATTGCTGATTTTCCGAATAAACATTCTTTGACATATCTTCCGACAAAAGCTAGAATATTCACTGGAAAACTGAGGCATCTTAACTTATTTACAAAAGAACAGATAAAAAATCTTGCAGATGAGCTGAATCTTGAAATAAAAAATATTGAAAATACTGTTGTTATCTCACCAAACCTTTTTCCAGCTTTCTGCCTTTCTGGGATAAACCGGATAAACGAACAATTAATAAAAAAATTCCCCAATCTGGGTTATCTTTATTTTATAAGATTTGTTAAAAAATAATTAATCAATCCTTTCTTTTCTTACGCCTTTTTTAATAGATAAACCTTCAAGATTTGTGGGATTTCTGTAAGTATGGATAATTTTTTTTTCAAATCCTTTTGGAATAGGTTTTAATTCTGGATAAGAATAAGCCGGATTAAGAGTATGAACATCTTTTTTATGTTCAATCAGATATTTATTCAAAAAAGATTCATCCCACCATTTTGCAATAATACCTTTTTTTATATCTTCTTCAGTATCCTTTGCCATTTTTTCTACTGCTTTCAAAAAATCTGCACTTTTCCCCCCCCAAAAACATGCCTGCCAGTAAGTTGAAAAATCTCCTGCCCCAACATTAGCCATTGACTTTGGATTGCTTTCAAATTGCTGAAAAGCTTTTTTTTTCACAAAATCATGATGAAGAACTGCAAAAAGGGGCTTGTTATGATTGAAAAATTCATTCTCAAACATAAAAGATGAAGCATACATATCAGCATCAATGTACACAATATGTGAATATTTTTTTAATTTTCTTTTTGCCTTGTTAATAAATTTAAACTTTCTTAAATTAATAAAAGGGAAATTTTCATGCTTTATAGGGATTATAATCACATTTTTTTTATTTCTAATAAAATCAAAATTCTGGTCTGTGAAAACAAAAAAGTCTTTCGGAGTGTTCGGCAGGAATAATTTTTTAAGAGAATTATAATAATTGGGAAAAAAGTATATATACCTATTTGTACCTATAAACAAAATTGCAACCTTTTCGGCTGTTTGTCTCTGTATTTTATCATTATCACTAAGTGCTTTTTTCATTGCCTTTTTGTCCCAAAAATATCTCCAATAATAACAAGATCTTCCTCCAAAAATTCTGCGTATTATTTTTTTAATTCTTTTTAACATAATTTTTAAATAACAAATATATTTTTAAAGTATTGTATATAATAATCCGTGTTTGATTAATAAAGTATAAAATGGGTTTTTTATATAAAATAAAAATTGGTTTAATAGCCATAGCAAGAATAAACAACTGGTGGGACTATTTTTTGGATTACTTTCATTTAAAAAAGGGTTATATAGTTTATAGAATAAGAAATAAAAAAATAATAACCCGTGCCGGAACAATTGACAAGAGCATTATAACTGAACTAGTTCTTACAGACAAATATTTTCCCTCATGGTTAAAATTAAAACCAGATGCATTAGTCATTGATTTAGGTGCTCATATCGGAATTTTCTCTGTTTTAATTGACAGGAAGGTTTATGCAGTAGAACCGGCAGAAGATAATTATAAATTATTGCTGGAGCAGATTAATTTGAATAAGCTGGATATAAAGCCGTTTAAAATTGCAATTTCCAATGAAAAAGGAAGAATGAAACTTTATAGGGGAAGACATTCTGCAAGATTTTCACTTATAGAAAGAGAAGAAGAAGAATGTGATTTTGTCAATACTTTGTCTCTAGAAGAATTTTTTATAAAGAATAATATTAACTATTGTGATTTAATGAAAGTAGACATTGAAGGCGGTGAATATAAAGCTTTTTATTCAACTCCTAAAACAATTTTTGATAAAATTAGAAAAATTTTTCTTGAAATACACCAAATTAATGGAGAAAACAGAGATGAACTAATTAATTTTCTAAAAAATCAGGGATTTCAGATAAAACAAAAACAAAAAAGTTTTTTATATGCTATCAAGTCAGAAGAAAATGAAGGATTATAATGCAACAATAATAATAGATTTGACAAAATCAAATGAAGAACTTGAGAATAATATAAAAAGGGAAGCACGAAAAGCAGTCAGAAAAGCAATAAAATCCGGAATTAAATTTGAAGAATCTGATGATTGGAGTTCGTTTAAAAAAATTTACCTAAAAGAATGGTGGTGTGCAGATTCTGAAAGAATACTCGATAAAAATTTAGAACAATGGAAGATAAATAAATCTAAAAAACTATTTTTTGCAAGAAAAAATTCTGATATTGCCGGATTTGCAGTAATTGAATTTTCAGGAAAAAAAGTTATCTTATACAGGGTTCTTGGCAGGGAAAAATTTGCACAATTTAGACCTACAGATTTTATGTACTGGAATCTTATATTCTGGGCAAAAAAAAACAACTATGAACTGCTTGATTTTGGGGGTTTTCAGATTAATGCAAAAGGAAATCTTACTGGTGTAAATAGATTCAAGATGAAATTTGGAGGAAGAATAAAATATTATGAAGTGAAAGGCAGTCCTTTTTATATTTTATTAAGAAAAATTGTGAATAAATTTCCATTTCTTTCTATAATTAAAAGAAAAATTATGGGCTCTCATTTAAATAGAAGTATAAAAGAATTAAAACAGCAAACAGCCAAGAAGGATAAATGAAAATAGAAAAAATAAAAAATTTATGGAATAAGGGTTTTTCATATTCTCACCAGAAATTAATATCTAATGTAATCCCAAAAATTTCAAATATAGAAGCAACAAATGCATGCGGGATGAAATGTATTATGTGTCCTAGACAAAATATGACAAGAAAAATTGGCTTTATGGACATTAAACTTTTTGAAAAAATAATTAGACAAGCAGAAAAGGGCTCAAAAGTAGCGCTCCATTTTTTTGGAGATCCTCTTCTTCATCCAAAGATAGGAGAAATGATTAAAATTTGCCGAAAATATGAAATAAAAAGCTCCTTATCAACTAATCCTACTAGTTTAACTAAAGAAAATATCCAAAAAATTCTTGATTCGGGGCTTGATTATCTTCATATCTCTCTTGATGGTGCAACAAAGCAGACATATGAAAAAATAAGGAGGGGGATGGCAAATTATAAACAGGCGATTGAATACATAGAAAATTTTTTATCAGAGAAGATAAAAAGAAAAACGAGAAAGCCAATAACAACAATAGCAATAATAAGAATGAAAGAAACTGAAAAAGAAATTAATGACTTTTTAAATCAATGGAAAAACAAACCTGGAATAGATAAAGTTGATGTCAAAGATTTTATAGCATGGGGAGGAGGTATTGATACTATAAATCAGCTTGCATCAGAGTTTTCACGCCACTATAAAAGAAGAGAATATTATCCTTGTTTTTGGCCATGGTCTAAAATATGTGTTCTTTGGGATGGCAGAGTTGTGCCATGTTGTTCTGATTTTGACGGGAAATATATTCTCGGAGATTTAAAAAAGCAGACATTGAAAGAAATATGGAACAGCAGAAAAATACAGATTTTGAGAAGGCAGTGTAGAGATAATGATTTTCCAAAAAACCATCTTTGTTATGGTTGCCGGGAGCGTGAAGGATTCAAACCAAGCAGATTTTTTCCTTTAAATCTTATAACTCAAAAAAGATTTAAGATATTTTCTTATTTTAAATTTAATTAATATGAAAACAATATCCTTATCAATAGATGCAGAACCAGATATGCATACTGGAAGCTATAAGGGAATTCTTGCATTAAAAAAATTCTCTTTAATCCTGGATAAAAGAAAAATAAAAGCAACTTTCTTTGCAACCTGCGACTGCATAAGAAAGTATCCAGAAATATTCAGGCATTTAAAAAAACACGGGCATGAAATTTCCCTTCATGGATTTTCTCATGTCAGATTTGATAGATTGCCTGAAAAAGAAAAAATCAGCCAGATAAAAAAATCCCTTGATTGTTTTAAAAAATATCTTGATATAAAACCATCTGGATTTCGTGCCCCCCAGCATTCCATTGACAATGAAACTCTTAATATACTTGAAAAAAACAAATTTAAGTATGATTCTAGTTATTCCCCCTGGAATTTTTTTCATATGATTTTAAGCAGGAAAAATGTAAGATTTTCACATAATTTCACACCTCAAAAAATTTACAAAATAAGAAAAAATCTTTATGAAATTCCAATAAGTACTTTTATTCTCCCTGTCTCTGCACTGGCACTAAGGGCTTTGCCTGTCTGGATGCTCAGAAAATTTATTTTTCTTATTAAATGCAAAAAAAATATTGTATTTATGATGCATTCCTGGGATTTGATAGAAATTCCTGAAAGCCGGCTTTATAAAAAATGCCCCCTTCCAGAATTCTTAAAAAAATTTGAGATTTTTTTAGATTCATTTCCATCTTCAAGGTTTAAGAAACTAGATGAGCTAATTCCACCAGTCAAGGCTTGAATCAAACACATTATTGCATCTTGAGCATACAGGCATACAAAAATCAAGATTTGCCTGTTTTTTTAGGAGTTCTTTGAATTTTTCAGATTCCCATATCTGCTTTATGTTCTGTTTTAGAAGATTTCCAAGAACAACTTTGCTTTCATAATCTCTGCAGCACATTATTACATTTCCTTTAACATCAATAGAAATAGTTCTCCATAAAGTTGCACAAGCCCATCTCTTTTCCTTGAATGGAACTTTGTCAAGAATTCCTTCATCAATACTTCCTACCCAGTCTGATGGCAGGTAAAGCATTACACTGTCAACCTTCTGCTCCCAGTATTTTTTGAACTCATTTATATCTTCTTTATTATCTTTTATGAGCATTGCAGAAACATTAGTCAGGGGAAATTTTTTTCCAAGTTCTTTTTTCTTTTTTAAAAAATAAAGAATATTCTTAACACTCTTGTTATAATCAAGCCCCATTATTTTTTTATATGTATTCCTGCTTCCATTTATTGAAAAATTAATTTTTAAGATATTCAGTTTCAGCAGTTCATCTGAAATTTTTTCAGTCATCAAGCTTGCATTCGTATAAATGTTTATCTGGTATTCAGGATGCATCTTGTTCAGATATTTAATTTTAT
>Ga0172364_10004341_pt1 | contig 11275 bp, 8 predicted proteins | sample LakKivSesite10cm_FD_114545 | JGI IMG/M metagenome (GOLD analysis project Ga0172364, IMG submission 114545) | Sediment microbial communities from Lake Kivu, Rwanda - Sediment site 10cm | ecosystem: Environmental > Aquatic > Freshwater > Lake > Sediment | place: Rwanda: Western Province, Lake Kivu... | reverse complement strand
GCATAACAAGCTTACTCATGTTTTCACTACCACCACCCTTAGGGATAGCAATGATCTCAACATTATCACCACTCGTAAAATCCCAGGTTATAGCAGGGATATAATCACCAACATTATCCTTATGATTCATACGAGTAAAAGGATCGATAGTGTTTGGGCGTAGTGGTACTTTTTCAGTAGCTATTTTCACACCATCTGTTATTAAATCCTTGAGCTGACCAGTAAACGGGAAATCTTTACCGATTTTAACAAAAAAAGTTTGAACACCAGTATCCTGACACATAGGACGCCTAGTTTTTTTTGCTACTTCAACGTTCTTTAGAATATTTCCTATTTGGATTTTAGCAATACCCTCTTCAATTTTATATGCATCTTTAAGGGCTTTTATTACATCATCTGGGAGTTCTGTCTCTGCTTTTTTTATAAGCTCAACAATGCCTCCCACAACATGTTTGTAGTTCATTTTATTACAGAACCGGTATACATTCATAAAGAAAAGGATTTTCCTATATAAAATTGTTATAAACTAGTTCTTGTAAATATTGTCATGATGGTCATAATCCTCAATAATAATTGTTTTAGAAGTTTCATCTACTGAAAACAACATAACAAAATTACTGTTAATATGAACTCGTTTTAAATTTTGAAGAGGTTTTCTAAGGTTCTTATAATGCTGAGGATTTTCTTTTATTTCTTCAATTTTTTTATGGATGATTTCTAATTGTTTAGGGTTTCTCTTTGCGAGTTTCAAAAAGATGTTTTCTACAGATTTTCTTAAGAGCAGTTTATACATTTTTGTTCAGCCCGAAATGCTTTCTGAAATCTTTTATCTCGACAGTTTTTTCTTTTTGTCTCTTTTTTATCTTTTTAATATATTCAGGGCGGAGTTCAGGCTCCAGAAGTTCTTTTTCATACTGTTGCGCCATTAAATCTATTGCCTGACTCTTATCTTTAAGACTATATTTTGCTTTGAGAATATTTAAAATTCTATTTGTTTTTTCATCGATATTGATGATTGCCTGGACCATTAATGTCACCTTAATATAATACTAATATGACGTTAATATAAATAGTTTTCTGTGAAATGACAAAAAAACAGACAGAATATAGCCATAGAATTTAAACTAAAGACACGTAAAATTAAAAAAAAGAAGATAGAAGAGAAACCGGTTTTAAATTGCTTTACCGATCTCATCTACTGCTTCAGGGTTAGCAAGCGTTGAAGTATCTCCAACTTCTTGACCTAGTGCTCTGGCTCGAATGACACGTCTCATAATCTTTCCACTTCGAGTCTTTGGTACATCAGTAACAAACCATATCTCATCAGGTTTTGCTATTTTCCCTAGTTCTTTTGATACATGGTTCATCAGCTCAGTTCTCAGTGCATCACTTGGCTGAATACCTTTCTTAAGAACAACATATGATGTTATTGATTCTCCTTTGAGGTCATGTGGTTTACCAATGACTGCAGCCTCAGCAACCATTGGATGGCTAACGAGCGCGGATTCAACTTCAGAGTTACCAATTCTATGACCAGAGATCTTCAAAACATCATCTGATCTCCCCTGAATCCAGAAATATCCATCATTGTCTCGTCTGGTTACATCACCAGCAAGATAAATACCTGGGAATCTACTCCAATAAGTATTTTTGTATCGATCTGGGCTCTTGTAAATACCACGTAGCATACCAGGCCATGGATGTAATATCACAAGGTTTCCCCCTGCGTTTTGAACTGCTTTGCCTTCCTCATTATAGACATCTGTAAACATACCGGGTAGTGCTCTTGTTGCAGAGCCTGGTTTCAGTGGAGTAATAGGTAGTGGTGAAATAACGAAATGCCCTGTTTCTGTTTGCCACCATGTATCCATAATTTGACATTTCTCATGACCAATATTCTTATAGTACCATATCCAAGCCTCAGGGTTTATAGGCTCACCAACAGAACCCAGTAATCTTAAGCTGCTCAAATTATGTTTCTTAGGCCAATCCTCCCCAAACCTCATGAATAACCTAATACTTGTTGGTGAAGTGTATAGAACATTTACCTTGTACTTTTCTATAATATCCCACCAGCGATCAGGTTGTGGCCAATCAGGAGCACCCTCATAGATTATAGATGTTGCTCCAAGAATAAGAGGTGCATAAACTATATATGAATGCCCTGTAACCCAGCCTATATCAGCAGCACACCACCAGACATCTTCATCTTTTATGTCAAACACCCATTTCAAAGTAAGGGCTGTTCCCACAGCATAACCACCATGGGCATGTATGATACCTTTTGGTTTACCAGTAGTACCAGATGTATATAAGAAGTACAGTGGATCATTTGCATCTAATTTTTCTGTTTCACATTCTTTTGATACATCTTTTGTTGCCTCATGCCACCAGATATCTCTATCCTTGTTCCAGTTAACCGGGTCACCAGTTCTCTTATAAACAATAACATGTTGAACAGATGGGGCTTCAAGTAAAGCATCATCAGTCTGATTTTTCAAGTTAACTTTCTTACCACGTCTGTAGAAACTATCACAAGTAATAACTGCTTTTGCCTCACAGTCGTTCATTCGTTCTCTAAAAGCAGTTGAACTAAAACCAGAGAAAACAACTGAGTGAATAGCACCAATCTTTGCACAAGCAAGCATAGCTATTGGAAGCTCAGGAATCATAGGTAAATATATACCAACACGATCACCTTTCTTAACACCAAGTTTTTTCATAGCGTTTGCAAGTTTGTTTACTTCAACATATAAATCATTGTAAGTTATTTTTCTAACATCACCTGGTTCACCTTCAAAAATATAAGCAACCTTGTTTTTCTTAGCACCCTTAGCATGTTTATCCACTGCATCATGAACTATGTTGTATTTCGCGCCAGAAAACCATTTAGCCCATGGTTCATCCCATTCAAGAACCTTCTTGTAAGGTGTGTACCATTCAACAAGTTCTTTTGAGACTTCTCCCCAAAACCATTCCAAGTCCTCTGATTTTTTATATAGTTCATCAACATTTTTTATTCCATGTTTGTCCATCCACTGCTTCACATTTGTTTTTTTTACAAAATCTTCTTTTGGTTTAAAAACACGTTTTTCGTCTAATAATACAGATATATCTTTTTCAGCCATTTTATTTCACCTTCTTTTTAATAGTCCCCAGGAAGTGCTCCTGTTAGTTTTGCATATTCTTCAAAGTTTTCAACCCAATCAAAATCAAGGTCAAATTCTCCTTTAGATTTTTTCCATGTTTTTGAATCTAGGTGTTTTTTTTGCTCCTCAATTAATTTTTCAAGAGACGCAAATCTTTTTGCTTTAAAAACAGGGTAAAATGAACATTGATCAACACCATCAAGTGATCTGATACTTTCTCTTACAAACTTATTCACTGTTTCTTTACTATCTGCTGCAACATTCATGATAATATCTTCGTCACCAAGTGAGTATGAAATATAAATTGGGAAAAGATTAAATTGATAGTTAAAGTTAATTAAAGACTCATATACTTTTTTATAGTGTTTTGGATTAGCATAAACTCTAATTAAATACCTTTGAATATTTTCAGGTTTATTTTTTGGAATTGCGAAAAAAACAGGTTTCATGAGAGATATTGTTTTTGTATGATTAATCTCATCGCATTTTACTATTTCTTCTGTTATAAACTCTGTTAGGCTATCTGGTTCTTTTACATCAAAAATAACACCGATGTTCATCATTCCTTCTGTTTGAGTAGCATATAAAGGAACAACTTCAGCATTTTCTTCTTTTATATGGTTCTCAACATAGTTCCATACCTTGCTTATATCTGTTTTTGGAAATAATCTTACTATCATTAACATCTTGTTTTTTCCTCCCTATTTTAAACTAAATTGGATGGTGCCTGAAATATGTTTTGGGTATAAGAATTTTATTGTATTATTTTAATTATAAAATAGGTAGCATTTACCTTGGTTTTTTCAATTAGTTTTAAGTATTAATTTTATATTAAGGGTAATACCCTAGATTTGATATTATATGGGGAGGTTATTTCAAATGGGAAAAGGAATAGTTGAGAAGATTCTAGATAAACATATCGTTGAAGGAAAACCTGAAAAAGGTAAAGAAGTAGGAATAAAAATAGATCAAACCTTAACACAAGATGCAACAGGAACAATGGCGTATCTACAGTTTGAAGCAATGGATGTTCCAAAAGTAAAAACAGAGTTATCGGTAAGCTATGTTGATCATAATACAGTGCAGGTTGGTTTTGAAAACGCTGATGATCATAAATATTTACAAAGTGTGGCTGCAAAATATGGGATTGTGTATTCACGTGCAGGAAACGGAATATGCCATCAAGTACACTTAGAGCGTTTTGGAAAACCAGGTAAAACACTACTTGGTTCTGATTCACACACACCAACAGGTGGAGGAGCTGGGATGATTGCAATAGGTGCTGGTGGTCTTGATGTAGCAGTTGCAATGGCTGGAGGACCATTTTATTTAACTTACCCAAAAATAATAAATATACATCTGACAGGAAAACTCAAACCATGGATCTCAGCAAAAGATGTAATATTAAAAGTACTTGAGATATTTACAACAAAAGGAAACGTTGGAACCGTATTTGAGTACACAGGCCCTGATGTAAAAACATTATCTGTACCAGAAAGAGCAACAATTACAAACATGGGCGCAGAATGTGGTGTTACAACAAGTGTTTTCCCAAGTGATGAAATAACAAAAGAATTCTTAAAAGCCCAAGGACGAGAAAAAGACTGGGTTGAAATAAAAGCAGACGAGGATGCTATTTATGATAAAACAGTTGAAATAAACCTTAGTGAGCTAGAACCACTTGCTGCTATGCCCCATAGCCCTGGTAACATAAAAAAAGTAAAAGAAATAGAAGGACTAGATGTAGACCAAGTATGTCTCGGAAGCTGCACAAACTCCTCATATAGAGATCTTATGACTGTTGCTAAGATAATCAAAGGAAAAAAAGTCCATCCAAATGTAAGTTTTGTAATCGCATCTGGTTCAAAACAAGTACTTGAAAATATTACAAATGATGGTGGATTTTCTGATTTGCTTTCAGCTGGTGCACGTTTCGCAGAAAACACATGTGGTTTCTGCATAGGTAACAGTCAATCACCAAAAACAGGTGCAGTCTCGCTAAGAACAAGCAACCGTAATTTTGAAGGACGCTCAGGCACAAAAGATGCACAAGTATACCTGGTAAGCCCAGAAACTGCAGCTGCAGCAGTAATCACCGGGAAAATAACAGACCCAAGAGACCTTGAAAAACTAGGATTTAAGTATCCTCAAATAAAAATTCCTAAAAAATTTTACATCGATGATAGCATGTTTATACAACCACCAAAAGACGGGAAAAACATTAAAATCTATCGAGGACCAAACATTGGTGAACCACCAAAAAGCACACCAATGCCAGATGAAATAAAAGGTGTTGTCACAATAAAAGTTGGAGATAAAATCACAACAGATCACATAATACCAGCAGGAGCCCGGATGAAATACAGGTCAAATGTTCCAAAATACTCAGAGTTCGTCTTTGAAATAATTGATCCAAAGTTCCATGAGAAAGCAAAAAAAATCCGTGAAACAGGAAAATTCAACATAATAGTAGGCGGTGTAAGCTACGGGCAAGGATCATCTCGTGAACATGCTGCGATATGCCCAATGTATCTAGGGGTAAAAGCAGTTATTGCAAAATCACTTGAGAGAATACATAAAGCAAACCTTGTGAACTTTGGGATAATACCACTGAAATTCAAAAATGAGAACGACTATGAAATAATTGATCAGAATGATGAACTAGAGATACCAAATATACCAACGTTGCTTAAAAAAGGAGAAAAAATAACAATAAAGGATAAAACAAAAAATAAAACATTTGATGTAGAGTATGATCTTTCCGATAGAGAAAAAAAGATTCTACTTGCTGGAGGAACCCTAAATCTAATTGGAGGAAAAACAAAATAAAAATTTTTTTGGGGAGTTGAAAAAAAAATTATGGCTAAACAAGATAAAATCAAAGTAAAAAACACAATAGTTGAAATCGATGGAGATGAAATGACAAGAATCATGTGGAAGATGGTAAAAGACCAGCTACTGCTTCCATATCTTGACATGAAACTTGAATATTATGATCTAGGACTTAAAAAAAGAGATGAAACAAATGATCAGATAACAAAGGAGGCGGCTAATGCCATTAAAAAACATGGTGTTGGTGTTAAATGTGCAACTATAACACCAAACAAAGCAAGAGTCCAGGAATATAATCTTAAACAGGAATGGAAAAGCCCAAATGGTACAATAAGAGCAATACTTGATGGAACTGTTTTTAGAGGACCAATTATGGTAAAAAATATTCCACCTGCAGTAAGGAATTGGGCTAAACCAATACTTATCGGCAGACACGCTTATGGGGATGTTTATAAAAACCAGGAGATACGCGTCCCTGGTCCTGGTAAAGGAGAGATAACTTTTACTCCAGAAAATGGTGGACAACCCGTTAAATTAACAGTTCAGGATTTCAAAGGACCAGGAGTACTACAAGGGATTCATAACACAGATAAATCAATCAGCAGTTTTGCTAAATCCTGTTTCACATATGCTCTTGACCAAAAAGTAGACTTGTGGTTTTCAACAAAAGACACAATATCAAAAACATATGATGCACGATTCAGACAGATATTTGAAGAAGAATATAAGAAAAACTGGGAAAACAAGTTCAAAGATGCAAATATCTCATATTTCTTCACACTAATAGATGATGCAGTTGCCCGTATAATAAAATCTGAAGGCGGAATGCTATGGGCATGTAAAAACTATGATGGGGACGTTATGTCAGATATGCTAGGCTCAGCATTTGGCAGTCTTGCAATGATGACATCAGTACTTGTTTCACCAGATGGATTCTTTGAATATGAGGCGGCACATGGAACTGTACAAAAACATTATTACAAATATTTGAAAGGAGAAAAAACATCATCAAACCCTATGGCACTAATATTTGCATGGACTGGTGCTTTAAAGAAACGTGGAGAACTTGATAACACACCTGATGTTGTAAAATTTGCGGAAAAACTTGAAAAAGCAGCTATTAAAACAGTTGAAAGTGGTATAATGACTGGGGATCTTATGAGAGTAGCTAAACCTGATAAAAAGAATAAGCAGGTTTACACTGAAGAGTTTATTGATGCTATTTCAAAAAATCTAAAAAAAGAATTATAAAAAAATGGGTGAAAAAATATGGCGCAAAAAGCAATTAGAGAAGCAGATGGTAAACAAATGATTGCTCGTCTGCTAAAAGAATATACAGCTGGTAAATATGAGGTTGAAAATAAGTTTCTTTCAATTGGACCAGAAACTGATCTTAAAAACCTTTCAAAGAGAATTAAATGGCTTGCAAGTGAAAAACTTGTTGTAAAACCAGATCAACTAATTAAAAGAAGAGGAAAAAACAAGCTTCTTCTTCTTAATGCTAGTTGGAAGGATGCTGAGAAATGGATCAATGAGCGAATGAACAAACCAATAACTGTTGGAACTGTGACAGGTGTTCTTGATCATTTCATAGTCGAACCATTTATACCGCATAAAGAAAATGATGAATACTATCTTGCTATTGTATCGAACAGACAAGGAGATCAGATATTATTCCATCATCAGGGTGGTATAAACGTTGGTGATGTTGATACAAAAGCAGTTAAAATGCAAGTAGCCGCAGGAGAACTACCAACAGCATCAGACATTGAGAAAAAACTCTTGGGAAAAGCACCAGGCGACAGAAAAAAACTTATCGCTGGTTTTATCGAAGGTATGTACAAGTTTTATGCAGATCTTAACTACGCGTATCTTGAGATTAACCCTTTTGTTGTTACAAAAAACAAGATTTACCCACTTGATCTTGCTGCAAAACTTGATGACACGGGTGAGTTTGTGAGTGGTGCTAAATGGGGTAATATAACATTTCCTTCACCATTCGGGCGAACTCTTACAAAGGAAGAAGCATACATTGAGGAGCTGGATTCTAAAACTGGTGCATCATTAAAACTAACTGTTCTAAACCCAGAAGGAAGGGTATGGACAATGGTTGCTGGTGGCGGAGCCTCAGTAATATATGCTGATACTATCACTGATCTAGGTTTTATGAGTGAGATGGCAAACTATGGAGAATACTCAGGTGACCCAAATGAGGAGTTCACATATCTTTATGCAAGAACAGTTCTTGATCTTATGACCCGAAAAAAGAATCCCAAAGGTAAGTATCTTTTAATCGGTGGAGGTATTGCAAACTTCACTGATGTTGCAAACACATTCAAAGGAATAGTCAGAGCACTAAGAGAATACAAAGATAGGCTTAAAGAAAACAAGGTTAAAATATATGTTCGCCGAGGTGGACCAAACTACCAGGAAGGGCTTAGGATTATGAGAGAGCTAGGCTCTGAGCTTGGTGTGCCTATTGAGGTATATGGTCCTGAGACTCATATGACTAAAATTGTGAGTATGGCACTTAAAGGAGGGAAATAAAAAATGGCGAAAAATGATTATTTATTGTTTACCAAGGACACACAATGTTTTATTTATAATAATCAGGTGAGAGCAACACAGAGGATGCTTGATTTTGATTATGCGGCGCAGAGGAAAACACCTTCTGTTGCAGCGATTGTTAACCCAACTGGTTCTGATAGCCTACAAAAATTCTTTTTCGGACCAAAAGAAATACTAATACCAGTGTATAAATCACTTAAAGTTGCAGCGAATAAACATAAAAATGTTGATGTGATGATAAACTTTGCATCATTTAGATCAGCAACACCATCAACACAGGAAGCACTTAATATCCCTCAGATAAGAACTGTTGTGATCATAGCAGAAGGTATACCAGAAAGAATGATGAAAACCCTGATTGCTAAATCAAAGAAACTTGGTAAAGTAATCATCGGACCAGCAACTGTTGGTGGTCTTATGGCTGGTGCTTTTAAAATTGGTAATACTGGTGGAACAATAGATAATATCATTGAATCAAAACTACACAGGCCAGGCTCTGTTGGTTTTGTCTCAAAATCAGGTGGTCTGAGTAACGAAGCATATAATATTATTTCACGTAACACTGATGGTCTTTACGAGGGTATTGCGATTGGTGGTGACAAATACCCGGGTTCCACACTTATTGAACATTTACTAAGGTTTGAGAAAAACCCTGAGATTAAAATGTTAGTTTGTCTTGGTGAAGTCGGTGGAATAGGTGAATATGAAATTGTTGATGCTCTTAAAAAGAAAAAAATCACTAAACCTCTTGTGATGTGGGTTACAGGAACTTGTTCTAAGGCGTTTAAAACAGAGGTTCAGTTTGGTCATGCTGGTGCAAAGGCAGGTTCTGATCTTGAGACTGCTGATGCGAAAAATGCTGCTCTTAAAAAAGCTGGTGCGTATGTTCCAAATTCTTTTGATGACTATGGCGAGCAAATAGCAAAAGTCTACAAGGATCTTGTGAAGAAAAAAATCATCAAACCTAAACCTGAGCCAAAACCAGTCAAAATGCCTATGGATTATGCTGATGCGTTAAAAGCAAAACTTGTTCGTAAACCAGCTAACTTCATAAGTACTATATCTGATGATCGTGGTGAAGAACTACTATATGGTAACATGCCTATCTCCAGAGTATTTCAGGAGGATATTGGTGTTGGTGGTGTTCTTAGTATTCTCTGGTTTAAAAAACTCATGCCAAAATATGCAACAAAATTCATAGAAATGGCGATAATGGTCACAGCTGACCATGGACCAGCTGTATCAGGAGCACATAACACTATTGTTGCAACACGAGCAGGAAAAGATCTGATATCATCACTTGTATCAGGTATGCTAACCATTGGACCAAGATTTGGTGGTGCCATTGATGGTGCTGCACAAATGTTCTCAGAGGCATATGATGCTGGGAAAACACCAAAGCAATTTGTTGATGACATGAAAACAAAAGGAGTAAACATCCAGGGTATCGGGCATATGATTAAATCAGTACACAATCCAGATATGAGAGTGACAATAATTAGTGGCTATGCAAAGAAAAACTTCAGAAAAACACCTATTCTTGATTATGCTCGTGAGGTCGAAAAACTAACTACATCCAAGAGAGATAATCTTATACTTAACGTCGATGGATGCATAGGTGTATGCTTTGTTGATCTACTAAGAAATGAGATGCCTAAAGAACAAGCAGATGAATACGTTAAAATGGGTGCTTTAAATGGTTTATTTGTCCTTGGTCGAAGTATAGGTTTAATAGGCCATTATATGGATCAAAAAAGACTCAAACAAGGGTTATACAGGCATCCATGGGATGATATAGCGTATATGTTATCTGATTAAAAAAACATTAAATCATCCTTTTTTTTCTTTTTATTTTACATTAGTTTTGGTAAAAAATGATATCTGTATGTTTCTATAACGTAAACATATGTATAATATCTTACAGCATTAGGGAATTTAACAGATAAATCCTCCATTATTCTATGTATCTCATCAATATTGTGAAGATAAAATTCTAACTCTAAATCAACATAACCCAAGGATAAATCTCTACCTATAAAATTTGGGTTTAATGATATATAATTCATAATTTGAGGTATTTTTTTTAGATCTCTTAGAACAATATCAACTTTATACCATCTGTAACCAAGTTTTGTGAAATCTATGTTTGTTCTGAACCATTGAATTATTTCAAGATCTATGAGTTTTTTTATTCTATTAATAACTGTAACTGTTGTTACATCTAGTTTTTTTGCAATATCTGCTGCTGGTATTCGTGCGTTTGAAGCTATAAATGACAAAATTTTTTTATCAAGTTCATCAACTTCAACTATCGTTTGACCTTTAAAAACATCGACTCTTTTTCTTTTAGTTTTTTCTTCTATTAAAAATGCATTGTTGTACATGTTTTCTAGATAATAATGTGATAGTATTTGTGTTGAAAAGTAATCTCTGTATTTGGTTAGTGTTTCTTCCCAATATGGGTAGAATTGGTTAAGGTTTTTTACAAACATGTATACAACTAGATCATAACTACCCTCTACATGGTGTATAATTCCTGCATATTTACAATTTAGAAAATAATCAATTATCTCTTTTTTGATTTCTGGTGTTGCGTATTGATATTTGAAATAGAATCTAAGCATATTATATCCTAGTTTATGAAGGTCGATATTTGTATAATAATTATTTATAACACCTAAATCTTCAAGTCTTTTAATTCTGTAAGATACAACACTTTTAGGAAG
>Ga0172364_10004338_pt1 | contig 11283 bp, 10 predicted proteins | sample LakKivSesite10cm_FD_114545 | JGI IMG/M metagenome (GOLD analysis project Ga0172364, IMG submission 114545) | Sediment microbial communities from Lake Kivu, Rwanda - Sediment site 10cm | ecosystem: Environmental > Aquatic > Freshwater > Lake > Sediment | place: Rwanda: Western Province, Lake... | reverse complement strand
TCTCGCCCGGGTCGCCGCTGAAGTGCGACAGGATGTCCCAGCGGGCGTAGGGCGCCCACTTGCGCAGCAGCGCGCCGTCCTCCGTGCTGGGCCGCATGTCGCCGCCGGTGGCCAGCAGGATGCAGCGCTGCGGCCAGCCGCGCTTCGTGACGATCTCGCGCACGCCGTCGAGGAGCGTGCGATAGAACGCCTCGGCGCCCTCGTCGCCGATGCGCGGCGCGGGAGCCTCGGAGGTCTGCCCGGTCGCGGGGTCCACCACGCAGACCATGAGCGGCTGGCGGGCGGTGTAGGTGCGGCTGGGGATCTGCCGGCCCTCGTAGCTGTTGGCGACGCGCGTGGCGCAGAGGGCGTCCCAGATGTAGAGGCACAGCGCCTTCGGCGGCGCGCAGTACCTGGCGTAGAGGTCGAGGTACCTGTTGAAGACGGTGAAATCCGGCTTCAGCCCGGCCGGCGTCTTCGTCCAGCGGATCAGCGGCAGGCGCCAGTTGAACTGGTTTCGCGTGATGACGGGCACCTGGAGGACGTCGTTGCCGAGCTGGCCGAGCAGGGCCATCGACGGCTCCAGCAGCCGCCAGTGGGCCTCCGACCAGGGTTGGACCTTGTAGTGCGCGGCGATCTGGTCGGGCGAGCTGGCCGCGCCGATGTCGCTGGTGAAGTCGCGCGCGTCCGGCAGGACCAGGCCCGTCACCAGCACCTGCACGGGCAGCGAGAAGGACCTGGCGCACGCCTCCAGCGACAGCGTGCCGGCGTACCAGCCGGGCGGCTGGGCCTTCGGCACCTGGACGATCACCCATACAGGAACCGTGACCGCCTTCGCCGGCGGGGCGGGCATCAGCGCGTCGCAGTAATGCAGGCCGGCGTGCTGGACGGCGAAGCGCACCTGCACGGCCGCGGGGGGGATGGTCGCTCCGGCCGGGCCTTTCAGCGGCCCGACGGCGGCTTTGACGCCGCGCAGGCCGGCCAGGTCGCTCAGCACCGCCTGCCCGCAGCAGACGCCGTTTCGCGGCGCGGCCATGCGAACCGGGCGCGGCGGATCGAAGGGGTTGCCGACCTGCACGCCGCGCAGGGGCAGGCCGCGCGCCCAGATCATCGTCTTGAACATGCTGCGGCGTACCATCGAGTCGGCCGCCAGGGCGTCGGCGACCTGCTCGACGGCTCCCGCGTTCCAGACGCGCACGCCCTTCAGCGCGTCGGCGTAGGCGACCGCGCCCGCGCCGCTCGGGCCGGTCAGGGCGGCGCTGCGGAAGCCCAGGTGGCTCCAGCCGCCGCGGTTGGACAGCGGCCCGGCCACGGCCGAACGGTGCAGCTCAATCGCCAGCACGTTGGCGCCCTTGACCAGCGCGGCGGGCGGGAGGGCGACGGTGAACGTGCGGATGCGCTTGCGGAAGCGGTCGAGCCACTTCTGCTCGGGCTCGGCGAAGGAGGTGAGCACCGGCAGCGGGGTGGCGCCGTCGTCGGTCACGTAGGCTTCGGGCGGGTAGTCGTCGGCCGGGGTGAGCGGCGAGCAGATGCCGGCGGGCATGTGGGCGCGGGCGACCTGGCGGCCGTTGAGGTGGACAATTGCGCCGCCGAGGCAGGCGACGGTGAGCTTCAGGCCCGCGGCCTTCGCCGGGTCGGCGATGCCGAAGCGCGTCCGCAGGTACAGCAGCGTCGGCCAGGTGCGGCCGCGCACCGGGATGCCGTAGTCGCCCAGGAAGTCCAGCAGGTCGTCGCCCAGATACCGCGCCCAGGAGCTGTCGTCGAAGTCGGCGGCGGCCCAGTCGGGCGCGGGCAGGGGAGTGAAGCCCAGCTTTTCCGGCTCGGCCTCGGCGGGGTCGAAGGCGCCCGCGCCGTGGCGCTGCGCCAGCTTCAGCACGCCCTTGTCGCGCTGAAGGTTCGGCCCGTGCACCAGGAACGCACGCCAGGGCGTCTTGGACGTAATCAACTCGACTTCGCTCGGCGCGGCCGATGCGCCGACGGCCGCAAGGGCAAACGCGACGGAATGCAGCACGGAGACCATTCTCGACTCCTGTCTTGCCGGCGGCGAGCCGGTTGGGGCCGGTCGCCCACAAAGAAGAAACCCCGCCTGCAAAACGCGGGTTCGCCCGCTCCGCGCGGCGGCGCAGAAGCGATGCTCATGCGCACCTATCTGCCGGCAAGCCAGAACCGCTCTCGCAGCGTCGCCAGCTCGCTTCGCAGCCCGGCCAGGGCGCCGCGCACGTCAGGCGCGAAGTTGCCCTGCGCCTGGCGGCACAGCTCCGCCTCGCGGCGGCAGATGTCGTCGTGCAGCGGAAAGAACTCGCGGTGCAGGAAGTAGGCGTACTCCACCACGTCGAACGGCCCGTACATGGCCGCGGCCAGGCCGGTCTTGCGATCGCACGCCACCGACCGCAGGTCCAGGACCGCCTCGATGACGCCGCGGCGGCTTAGCTCCGGCGCGAGGATGATCGTCCAGTATGCCACGCCCAGCTCCTCGGCGCCGTGGGCGTCGCTGCCGCCGATGACGGGCAGGTGCCGGCCGCGGCACGCCTGCTCCATCCACCCGGCCACCGCCAGGCGGTTGCCCTCGGTCGTCGGCGAGCCGCCCATCAGCTCCCAGCCGTCACACAGCCCGTCGGCGACGAGCTGGTCCACGAGGCATCGCGGCGGGTAGAACTTGCGCGAGGTGCCCTCCCAGTAGGGGTGTGCCAGCAGGGCCGCGCCGCCGAACTGGCGGACCTTGCGGACGGTCCAGACCGCGTGGGCGTACTGCTCCGCCGTCAGGGGCGCCGCGAGGTTGCGCCCGGCCAGCTCGTCGCGGACGATGGCGGCCCGCTCCTCGTCGCCGGCCGGGGCGTGGCGCAGCGACCCGACGCCCGCGGAGGCGTTCAGCGAAAGCACGTGCCCGCCGATCTCGCGGATGGTGACCTCCTCGCCCGGCAGCGTCAGCAGGTCCAGGCCCAGCCGCGCCGCGTCCTGCGCCGCCTGAAGCGACGGGGCGTGGTTGTCGTGGTCGGTGACGGCGATGAAGTCCATGCCCGTCTCGCGCGCCCGCAGCACCATGGCCGCCGGCGTGTCGCGGCCGTCCGAGCCGGGCGTGTGCATGTGCAGGTCGCCCTTGTACGGCCGTAGCGGCGCCAACTCGGGCTTGACGGCGAACAGCAGCGCCGTGGCGACGGGCTCCTCGTTGCCCGGCGGGCAGATGTCCAGCACGTATTCGCCGGCCGTGGTGAACGGCAGCTTGCAGTGCAGGACGCCCTCGGCGTCGCAGGCGGCGTCGAGGCGAACGTCCTCCGTCCGGTTGACCTTCGAGAAGAACCGCAGCGAGTACGCCCCGCCGGGGGCCAGCGCCGGGCCGGGCGGACCGCTGCGCACGGCGAGCTCGGCCTCGCGGCCGACGGGAACGACCTTCGGGAACGCCTGACAGGGAAAGCTCATCGGCGGCTGCTTTCGTCGGGGCTCGCGCGGGCGGGCTACGAGCGCACGCGGAGCATCGTGTAGGGGCCTTCGGGGATAGCGCACACGCGGGCGTCCGGGTGGGCGGCCATGTAGTCGTCAACCGCCCGCTGCGCGCGCTCGGCGGCGCCGCCCCGGCCGAGGACGGGGTTGACGGCGATGTGCATCTGCACGCGCTGCGAGATGCCGTCGCTGACGAACCACAGCTTCTCGGGCCCGATGACGCGCAGCACCTTCGCCTGCATCTGCAGCTCCCACTGGTCCAGGTCGGTGCGGTCCCTGTGGGCCTCGATGTGCCGGAGGAACTCCTGCCAGTGGTCGGCCCACTGCATCATCAGGTCGGTGAACGCCTGGCTGCCCAGCTTCTCGCCGCACGCGCTGACCTGCAGCATCGTGCTGCCGGCGTGCAGGGCCGGCAGGGCGGTGCACATGCCCTTGACCGTCTGGTAGAACGTCTGGTCGAGCGGCCAGCCGCCGCCGTTGGTGACGACGAAGTCGTACGGCCCGTCGATGTCGGCGGTCGTCCAGTCGCGCACCTGTCGGCAGCCGGCCTCGTGGGCCGCCACCAGGTCGCCGCAGTAGATGCCCGCGATCCGCCGGTCGCGCGTGATGGCGACGTTGAAAAGGAAGTCCACGCCGACCGCCCGCGCGACGGCCAGCGCGATCTCGTGGCAGGGGTTGCCATCCAGCACGCCGGTGTCGGCGGCCGGGTGGGACAGCGTCTCGTAGCCGTGGAACCGCTGCACGGTGGCCAGGTCCACCAGCGCCGGGCAGACGCCCTTGCGCCCGCCGGAAAACCCGGCCATGAAGTGCGCCTCGATGTAGCCGGTGACGATGCGGAAGTCCGCCTCGGCGAAACGCCGGCAGACGCTCACCGGCGGCGAGTCGCTGACGCGCACGAGCGTGGCCGCGTCCGCGGCCGTGTGGTCGATCACCTCCACGCGGGCCAGCACCTCCGGCCCGACGAGCTGGGCTCGTTCGCCGGGCGTGCTGGGGCGGTGCATCCCCGTGCCGATGATGATGACGATCTGCGAGTCGGGCACGCCGCAGTCGTTCAGCACCTTGAGCATCGGCGGCAGGAACAGGCGGTTGGGCACCGGGCGCGTGATGTCGCTGACGGTGATGGCGACGCGGCGCGGCTTCTTGCGCCGGACCAGCTCCGCCAGCGGCGGCGAGCCGATGGGCGCCGCCAGCGCCGCCGGCACGGCCTCGTCGGGGCGCGGCACCGGCGGCACGTCCTGGGCGACCAGCACGTCGGCCGAATCGGGCACCGAAAGCTCCATTCCGTCTTTGCCGTAGAGAAGGTGTAAGGGTTTCATTCTTCTCCTGTCCAGTCGCTGAGACGGTGCAGTTGTTCACCTGTCCGGTGTCCTGCCGCATGTTCAGGGCAGAGTATCAACAGCCCGAGGCTGGTGCGGACACAGGCCGCCGCGGCCAGAATCGCCTGCTATTCGACGACGATTGTCACATCCTCAACACCCTTTGCGGTCCTGATCAGGTGCTCATCGTGCAGAGGGTAGCCGCAGTCGCGAAGGGCGGCCCTTTCGTGGTGCAGCAGGCCCGCGTAGTTCCTCTGGCCATACTTGTCCAGCCTGTCGAGGAACGCTATGACCAGGTCGCCGTTTTGTCTCGGGCGAAGTGCCGTCACGTACTCTTGGTCAAGCTGCGGGCTGCGCACGGGAATGACGCGCCCCTCAACGACAAGCCGCAGGACGCGGTGCCGATGTCGCTGGGCTGCGCTCACGTGGCGCGTGATCCTGGCGCCGGCGAGCACAACCACTTCGGTATCGATGACGCCTCGCGGAAGGTCTGCCATCAGGGGCCCCCGCTGGCCCTCTCGCTGAGGGCCAGCGACTTGTCAAGGATCCGAAGCCTCTCCTGGGTGGTCGCGTCCATGAACCCCGGCGGCCAGTGGGTGAAGTTCATCGTCTCATCGAGCTCAAGACGCCGAACGACCGCCTCTCCGGCTCTCGAGTCGTCGACGTAGAGAAAGGACACATCTTCGCGGGTCATCCGCGTGTCCGGGCGCAGGGCCTCTTCTGCAAGTGCCCGCCTGATACCCAGGAGCAATGGTTCACTGTGCGTTTCCAGCAGCACGTGCCGCTTCTCCCTGACGCGATCGATGAAGAAATCCGCGAGGGCCACCTGTGCGTCAGGATGCAGGTGGAGTTCGGGCTGTTCGCAGACAAAGGTGGCCATGCGCGTGGTTCGCAGCGCCTGAACAAGCACGGGGAGCACTTGTGAGACGCCGAACCCGACCTGGGCGTAGTTTGACACCGTCGAGCCGATTGTCACCTCCGCCTGGTAGGCGCCTGTCTCCCCGTGGACAGGAACGAGGCTGAAGCCTTCGGCCAGCCCGGCATGATGCAGCCATTCGCCGATCTTCTCCATCGACCGCTTGGAGGACTTGCGCAACTGGTCGGCGATGAGGGCGTCGATGGTATGATCACCGGTCACCCCGATGTCCGGGAAGTCCTTGCCGGCAAACTCGTACCGTGGCTTTGGCGGGGTCCGGAACGGTCCGAGGTACTTCATCTCGCGAAGGAACCGATCGAGGAACGCCAGCGCCAGGTTGTAGGTGGTCACGTCCTCGGTGAAGGTGTATATGCCCCCGTCGTGGCCCAGATCCTTGCTCTCCGCAAGGAACGCCGGGAACAGCGAATTCCCTAAAGGTCCGAAACCGGAAAGCACACGCCAGTTTCTGGAAGAGGGCATCTTCAGGCGCCATCTGCCTTCGTCGGGTCGGTTCTCCCTGACTTCATAGACCGCCATTGCCAACGGCTGCCCATGCGGTTCGACCGCGATCTCCCGCAATTGGGGCCCGAAGGGCTCCTGCGATTCGATGGTCAGAACGATGGTGGCGCTGAAACGGCCAACCTTCTCAAGCATGGAGTGGAAGAACAGCCACGGGGTGGTCCCTTCCGCCGGGGCCAGGTCCTTCGGATCATCGATGTCGACTGTGAGTGTGAGGGACACGGGTCTCGCAACTTCATGATTGTGAACGATCTCCCGGTAGGAGGTGGCCGTGAAGAGGGGGCCCTTGAGGTTCAGCGTGTTCGCGAACCCTCGTGCCTCCAGGGTCTGCTTCAACAGAAGCAACGCCTGCCCCACCGATGACTTGCCTGACGAGTTCTTCCCAACCAGTACGGTCAGCGGGCGCAGTGGAATCTCGCCGCTGTCGGCGAAGCGCTTGAAGCCCGCGATGCGAAGTCCTGCTATGGCCATGTCGAGTGCCTTTCGACGCTGTTGGCTTTCTCAAGCGTATCTTACGCTTGAAGCCGTCTCAGGACCATACCTGTCATTCAGCGGCTTGGTGGGTTCGCGCCTTCAGGTGGCTGGTTGCGGGTGTACCTTCACTGCCTGTATGGCCCCATTCTACCGCGGCGCTGCTGCGGTGTCAGGCGGGCGGCGGGGGCGATGGCGCCCTTCGGCATCGCGCCGGCCCGGTCGAGTCCGCACGACGGCGCCGGAGGCGCCCCCAAGGAGGGCGACCACTTCACGGCGCAGCTTGAGGAAGGACGGGCAGGCGGCGGCCTCGGTCAGGTCGAACCGGGCCGTGAATGCCGGCTGGTCGACCGTCTCGGAGTAGGAGCGCCCCCGGCGCGCGTGTCGCGACAGCAGTCGCTTCGGGTCGGCGACGCTCTCGGGGTCATCGGGGCGGGCGGCGTTGGCGCTGAGGCATTCCACCAGCTTCAGAGACTCCACGGCTGCCAGGAACCACGCCTCGTACTCGCGCTTGGCCAGCACGACGGCGATGGCAACGTCCGAGCGAGCAGCCCTTGCCGCCTCCAGAATCCGGGGCGCGATAACGGCAGGGCAGGAATCATCAGCGTCGAGAAGCACCAGCACTCCGCCCGTCCCGGGGTCGGGCAGTCTGCTGGCCGCCAGGAGCACGGCCCGTCCCAGCTCGTCGTCGTTGACCGTGCCGTCGGGGCGGACCAGCTTGGTCTTGGGGATTCGGATGGGCCGCGGTGCGTTGACGGTGGGGAGTCCCGCTTCCCGCGCCAGACGCCGCAGCAGGATCGGCACAGCGGCAACGTCGCCATGGCCCTCTACGATGCTGGCTATGGTCGCGATCATTCCGGCAGACCGTCTTCAAAGAAGGCCAATCGCATCTGCCCCGGCCGCTCCGGCTCGATCTGCTGAAGCCGCAGCAGCTCGCCGGGCGTGTACAGGCCTTTCCGCAGCGCCTCCCGCGCCGCCTCGTCGACGGGCCCGATGATCGTGCAGCCCTCCTCCATCGTCACGGCGAGGATGCTTCCGGCAGGTATTCGCCCGTTGTCCAGCAGGTCGGGACTGTGCGAGGTGATGACGACCTGGGTGCTGGCGGCGGCCTCGAAGATGGCGTCCGCCAGCGCGCTGATGGCGGCCGGGTGCAGTGCGGCCTCCGGCTCCTCGACGCCGACAAGGGGAACCGGCTTCCTTCGCTGCGATGCGTTCTGAAACAGCGCAACAATGATGCCCAGCGCGCGCAGCGTTCCATCGGACATGTTGGCCGCCAGGAACCGCCATGGGTGCTTGGCGCCGCAGACCTTCTGACGGAACTCGATCGTTTCCTTCGGCCCGATCGGCTTTGGGTCCACCCCTTCGACGCCGGGCACAACCTGGGCGAGGTATTCCTCGATGCGAGGTTTGACCCACCCGTTGTCGGCCTCGAGCTGCCGCAGGATGCTGGCGAGGTTCCTTCCGTCCCTGGCGAGTACCTGGGCGGGATCAGGCGACTGCAGTTCCCGGATCGCCGCCGGGTTGAGATTGTAGAAGCCCATGTGGGTGAGCGCGTCGTAGAGCGGGCGGAACTCCGGCAGCCCCGAAACCAGGCCCAGGTAGAGCCGGTCCTTCTCGATGGCCGCCGGGACCTTCGCCGTCGCCTTCACAAGCGCACCGTCCCGCACGTGGTAATGGGCGGTCTGCCCGCGCGGCCCGCCCCACAGGGCACAACGCTCCTCGGCCACAGTGGAACCGCCCGATTCGGCCGAGCCGACCGTGAACGCGTAGAGGCCCCTTGCTCCTTCGGCAGGCAGGTGGACGTCCAGGCGCATGGAGAAGTGCGTGGGGTGCCCGCTGGAGCGGCGGCGCACCTCCCCGATGCCGCCCCGGTCCCGAAGGGCATACTCCAGCGAGTTCCGCAGGGCGTCGCGTACAAAGCGCAGGGCGTCCAGGAAATTGCTCTTACCCGAACCGTTCGGCCCGACCAGCGCGGCAAACGCCGGCAGGGGCACGTTGCACGCGGCAATGCTCTTGTAGTTCCTCAACGCCACGTTCGCGAGGAACGGCCCGCCCGGGTTGTCCGTGTCACCTGTAGCCATTGCCTTCCGCATTTCGTGTCCGAACCGGTCCCATTCTACCGCGGCGCGGCAGCGCTGTCAGGCGCCCGGCGATTCCGACCGGCCGTTCGCGTCGCCCCCCGGCGTCATCGATCATCCGCCTTCAGGCCGCGGACAAAGGCGTCCAGTTCGGACCGGACCTGTTGCAGCGCGGCCTCGCAGCCCAATACAAGGGGGGCCATCTGGTTCCAATCCAGGTCCACGGCGGTCGCGTGACGCGAGAAATGGCGGAAGCTCAAGTACTTTCGGAGGACCGCGCCCGATTCCCGCGAGATGGCCGCTCGGCGGGACGGTGTTTCGGTGGCCATGGAGGCCAGGAGGTCGCGGTGCCACGAGTCCTTGTCGAGCGACTGGGCGTCGACGACCAAAGCGACGCGCTTGAAGATCGACTCGATCTCCGTGTAGAAGCTCTGCAGCATGAAAGCCAGCGCCGACAGATCGCGCAGCTCGAGTTCCTCGCCGCGCTTCGCGGCGTCCAGGATGGCCCGGTGTGCCTCCAGGTTCCGGTCCAGTCGGCGGAACCGGATGCCGACCTGCTCCTGAAGCTTAGCCAACTCGTTTGAGTTCATCCCATCGTCTCAGGTGATCGACGAACGGCGAGGCCTTGTCCAGGTCAACGAGGTCCAGCGCCCGCTCAAGCCGTTCGGACGCCTCCGCCATCGCCTCGAAGAATCGCTCCGGTGGGAGACCGACGACGGCAAGGTCGATGTCCGAATGCCGGCGCAGTCGCCCGGCTGCCGCCGACCCGAACAAATAGACTTCCTTGGCGCCGAAGCTCTTCAGCACCTCCGCGGCCTGGCGAACCTGTTTGTCCAAGTCTTCGGTCATGGCGGGACCCTTGCTGCGTGACCGGCCCCATTCTACCGCGGCGCGGCAGCGCTGTCAGGCGCCCGGCGGGGAGCGGCGCCGAGGTCGATGGCGCCCTTCGGCAGGGCGCTGGCGCGGTCGAGCCAGGCGGCGCGGACCACCCGCCCGTCGCCCAGCGAAAACAGGTACCACTCGTCGCCCGCGCGCAGATCGATCTTGACCAGCCTGCCGGCGCGGAAGCTCAACGCCGCCTCGGCGCCCAGCGACTGCGACCGCCCGGCCACGTCGCCCCCGCCGGCGGCGGCGAAGTGCCAGTCGGCCGCGTTGAGAAACTCCAGCACGCCGGCGAAGCGGGCGGCCTCCTCGCCGCCGGCCGCCCGAAGCTGCCGCACCAGCGGCGCCACCGCCCGACGTACCGCCTCGCCGGCGACGGCAGGCTGCCGCGAAACCGACTGCCTGCTCCGGCCGAGCAGGCTCCAGAAGACGGCCCCGACGATCGCCCCGGCGATGGCCGCGCCCAGCAGCGGCAGGGCGATGGATCGCTGCCAGGCCGGCGCCGGCCGGCGCGGCGGGGCGAACCACCAGCCCGGCAGCTCGCCGCCCTCCTCCCGCCCCGTCAGTCGCAGGCCCGCGCGCGTGCGGCAGAACCGATCCAGCTCCGCCTCCAGGCGCTCCAACGTGGCCGCCATCTGCGAGGCCAGCGACTCCATCGCCGCCCAGTCCAGCCGGAAGTAATGCCCGTAGCGGTAGGCGTGGCGGAAGGCGAAGTACTCGCGCAGGGCCGCGTGCAGCTCCGGCGAGATGACCGCCGGCCGGGCCGGGCGCTCGGCCGCCATCTGCGAAAGCAGCCTCTCGTGGCGCCCCTCGCCGGCCGGACGCTCCCCGTCCACCTCCGCCGCCAGGCGGTCGAAGATTTTCTCCACGCCGTTGTAGAAGCTCTGGAGGACCGACGCGGCCGCCAGCTTCCGCGTGCGGTCGGCGTCGGCCGGCGCGGGCGACTCGACCAGCGGCCCGGCCTCTCGCGCCAGCTCGTGCAGAAGCTTCATCTCCAGGCGAATGTCTTCGATCAGATCAGGCGACATCGCTGTGCTTCGCTGTCAGCGGCCCCTGGCCGATGGTGCCGCCCAGTTCTCGACTTTCAGGCCGGGCACCCGCCGGATGGCTGACGTTTGTCGTGCTGCTTGGGCTGATCGCGGTCGACCATGAAGTCATCCGTGAACTTGGCGATGGCGCTGTCCAGGATGTCCCATCCCTTGCCGGGCGGGTAGAGCACGACTGCGTCGCCGAGCCTGGCCACGCGGACCTCGTCGGTGTCGAACCGGCATTCCCTATGCAGCCGGACCGCCTGGCTGCGTCCGTCGCGGAATATCTTCGCCGTCATCATGGTTCGCCGTGTCCTCCCGCTGCCTATACCGTGGTATGCACCACCCAGGGTCGTGTCAAGCGATTCCGCGGGCGCCAGCGCGCCCTTCGTCCTGCGGCCCGGCCCCCCCGCGCCGGCTCGCGCGGGGGCCTCAGCTCCAGGCGAATGTCTGCGATCAGGTCAGGCGACATGGGAGTGCCTCACAGAGGGATGGCGTCACGGAGTACGGACGCACGGGCCGATTCGCGCAGGCCCGCCTCCGTGACCACGTTGACCTCAAGGCCCAGAATGTCGCGGGCATCCATCAGAAAGCCGCCAAGGTCCAGCAGACTGCGCCCGGCATCGAGATCGACCAGAAGGTCGACGTCGCTCATT
>Ga0172364_10004335_pt1 | contig 11285 bp, 6 predicted proteins | sample LakKivSesite10cm_FD_114545 | JGI IMG/M metagenome (GOLD analysis project Ga0172364, IMG submission 114545) | Sediment microbial communities from Lake Kivu, Rwanda - Sediment site 10cm | ecosystem: Environmental > Aquatic > Freshwater > Lake > Sediment | place: Rwanda: Western Province, Lake Kivu... | reverse complement strand
TCACTGTTAATATCAGGTCTTAAAATCTCACCTGATTCAAGATTTTTAATGAATAAGTCACTTTCTGAATGCCAGATCGAGAAATTGCCAAAATCCGACATGCAAAACATCAGGTATTTTCCGTCAGGGGAAATCCTTGGAAATGAAATACTATTTCCGTGAGCTGATGCTGAAATAACTGTATCTGTTGTACCAAAACTGCAGGTTGTTGGATCAAACGATATACGAAGCAGATCATAACGAATATTCCTGTACTGAGATAAGGGCAGAGCCTTTGCGCTGCAAAAGTAAAGATATTTACCGTCGGGAGACCATGTTGGAAAAGTTTCGAAACTGACCCGCGATGATATTGCAGGGCTGGTAAATACTATATTGTTTTCTGTATCATAAACAATCAGGTCGGAGAGGGTATCAGTAACTTCAACTTTTATCTGTTTTATGGAATGAAAAGTCTGAACAATATTATTGACTGAGAAAGCAATAAATTGCCCTTCAGGATGCCAGGCCGGGTAAACGCCCGGGGAAATTGTCTGACCGGTTTTAGTATCCACTTTTTTCAGTTTCCCTTCACGATAAATAACAGTGCCGCTATAGCTCGACCTCATGTGAAACATCATTATATGGCTGTCATTTTGGCAGAATGAATGACAATTCATGCAATTATCGTCACTTAGACTGTTTATCATAACCGGTTGTTCGTTAAAATCTTCAAGACAACGCTGATATATGCCCATCTTATTCCATAATTCAAAACCCGGATCGATTAACCGGTACACCACATAACTGTCGATAGCCTCTTCTGCAACATGGTTGATTATCGGCGGAAACTTTACCCAGTTGCCATTTTTCTTAACAAATATGTCTATGAAAATATCTTTGCCCATACATTGCTGTAAAAGCTTCTTCCATTTAGTGAGAGGAATAATTATTTTCCCTGTTGATGATTTTATGGAAATCATCTCCCCTCCTTCTTCAGATATCCTAACAAGGTATTTTTTTGCGGTTTCGTTGATGGTGAAATTTATCGGGGCAATATTTGGAGGAAGCGTAACTCCCGAATAATCGGGGGAAATCTTTACATCCTTCTCTGTTAAAGTATATTTTTGAATATTTCCGGAACAGGCATTTAGAATTATGATTACCATAAAAGCCGGAAACAATATTATTTTGCTTAATTCTATGTTACAAGTGATTCTGTTTAATTTTACCCGCATATAAATTATCTTGGTTGGCTATTGTTGAATTTCAGATAATACCAGTAGGTTTTCCCGAATTTATTGTACATTTCTCTGGCTGCCAGATCAGTATTATTAACATAATTATAGATCAATGCAGCATATTCTGACAACCGATTCCGGGTTGCCCGGCTGATAGTATATCCTTCAGGGATTATATTTTTGCCTGCATAACTCATATACGCAATAATTGCTTCTTCATAGTGTATTGGCAGGGTTTTATACCCCAGTTCTTTTAACCTATAGATATTTGTTGCAAAACCTTCCAGATTTTTGTCGAGCAGCAGCGAAGCCATAAAGTATTCAAAGACCATCCGGTTATCGGGATGATCTGCAAGCAATTGAGGCAACCTTACCCCAAAATTATCTGAACTTATGAAATCTGTGTATATCCTGAAATGACGTTTTTCAGAAATCTCCTTGTTCTCATTCATAAGCTCAGGATGATTTACATATGACAGGTAAGGTTGAGCCCAAGTCCGGTAAAAGAGAGTCTTTTCCAGTACTTTAAGATACTTCCCGGCAAGTGCAGTGTTATCATCAATCAGGCTTGTTAAAACCAGACGTTTGAGTGACCTTGGATTCGGGCCTTTCGCTACCATAGCTTCAAAAGCCCAGCGATAAGCTTCGCTGTTATAGGTAAGTTGATAGTATATTTCACCTCCGAAAAATGCAATTATCCAGTCCTGCTCCCAGTCAAGCCATAATCCTGCAGAACCTGACTGAGGGAAGTGGAATAACTCGTCGCCCATCCGGCCCGTTTTATACAATGCAAGATTAGTGAAATGCATGATCATGCGGTTTCTTTCAGGACTCGATGCCGAGAGTTTTAGTGCCTGTTCCCAGTCAGAATTCTGGATATAATGATCAATCGCAAGCAAAACTTCTGTTTTCCTGTCATAGAAATATTTATATATCAATCCTGATAAACTTACGACCACTAATAATCCTGTAACGATATTTTTCCAGTTCCATAGTGGAACCAAAACCTCTCTTTTTGAAAATGTATGCCACCCTTTTGCGATAATGAGGATTAAAGGATAATAAATCATGCACAGGATTAGAATATATTTATATGGTGTTCCTATGAACAATGGTAGAAAGTATGTCCATGCCAAGCCATCCTTAACATAATAAAGTATTTTTGTAGCAAGGTATGGAACCGTCAATGCAAGTGCAGGGATTAACAATGCAATTATTAAACCGGAACGGGTCCTTCTAAAAAACAACTCATGAATAAAACAAAGGAGTGCGCTTAAAAGTGAATAACCGCCGGTAATACAATATAATATTGGCCAACCGATCAACACAATTATAAAACGCAATTTTCCATTTTCAACAGAAAGACAGAATGCAAAATACATCAGAGAAATAATCAGACCAACAGTATATGCTATGGAATATATATGATAACTGTGCAGGCAGGCAAGAATCAGCACAGGGATCATTTCCCAGAGTATTCCGTTAAAGCCGTTCTTGCGGAAAATGTATCCACTGATCCAATATAATGAGAATCCTGAAAGTGTGACAATTAATGCTCCGGCAAACGGGAAAAGAAAAAACTGTGTAAGAAACGCACCAATATATTCCGATAAACTTCCGGGCTTTGCGAGAATATCCCTTAAATATACTTTATCAAAAAGGAACAACTGGATCTCTTCCTGATAAATCAGGTGATAACGATTGAAAATAACAAAATAGAGAAAAAAGGCAACAAAAAATGCACCAACAGTTACCAGCCGGTACCTGGGTTTTATTAGGAGCATCTGCATTCGATTAGTATCATGCATCCGGATCATTCAAATTAAAACCTGAGTCTGAGCGTTTACTTACAAATATCTCTATTTTTCCTTTACATGATGATAAAATTACTGAATTGAGATGCAGGGCTCAGGGAATTTACCTCTTTATGTCCTTCCCGGTCAGGCGGGTTATTACAATGACACCATTAGATCCTCTTGTGCCATAGACTGTTGCTTCAGGTCCTTTCAGAACCTCAATCGATTTAACAGTTTGAGGAGAGATATCATCTATGTTGATCACGATTATACCATCAACTACAAATATAGGCTCTGTGCTTACATTCAAAGATGATGATCCCATAACCTTGATGCTTTTACCGCTGACTTCCACACCGGCAAATCTTCCACGAATCATATCATATATTGTCTGGTATGTTGAGTAAGTGGCATCCTGTATGTCAAATACTTTCTTATCTCTATTCTGTGATGTCTCTTTTTCATTAATAACAGTTTCTTTATCAAATGCATTATTTTTTTCTAAGGCATTCTGAGATTTGCCAGTCAGAACGAAATCAATAGTTGTCCTGCCGTTAATAATCTCCTCAGATGCACCGTTGAAAAGGGTGAAGACCAGTATTTCTTTTGCATCAGAACGCACTTTGATTTTATAATATCCCTGATTGTCCGTCCTAACGTCCGTTTTATCCTTATTAATAAAAATAACAGCACCAGGCACAGGCTTCTGGTTTGCATCTACAACTTTACCGGTAATAGTAATTTTCTTATTTGCCTTTTGTCCTTCTAATAAGATCGGGGAAATAAGAATGATAAAAGATAATAGAATTGCTTTCGATTTCATTTTTTGTTATTACAAAAACTCTAAACCTGATTTGGTATATTATAGGATTTTCTACCTCCTCCCGGCCGCGACAGGCAGGTATCTGCTTCTTTGTCTTTGAGTTTGTTCTCCTGCTTGACGGGCTTAACCTTGCCCGGCACACCGGCCCTTCGTAAATGACTGTTCCCCTGACTGTTTATTCTTATTACAGCCGCGTTTATCGAATCACTTGGCTTAACCTGTCCAATGCCCTTAATGCAGGCAGGTGCTTCGATAGGTAATCCTGCTGAGGTCATCATTGACTTCTTAATGAATTTGCGCCTGTTCCCGATTTTCATCTTTATCTTCCTGACTTTTAATTATTGGTCAAATTAATTATTAAGATTGATTTCTTCCTGATGGGTTATCGTCAGTATTCTCAAAGGTATAATATCCTTTGGGATGGATTGGATTACTCAGTCTTAAAATTACTTTCCCTCTTTAGCATTTTATCACCTTATTTACTTGAATTTCATGAATTCTCCCAAAATTGGTAGTATCTGCCGATAGCGTAAATCTGTGATATGGTATTGGAGCATTGTTAATAAACAGACAGTGTTATGAATGCATAATTACATATACAAATGCCTGGAATAATGATAATTGCAAATACAATCCAATAATGATCCAAAACATCCAAGTTTATAATTTTAATTTTATATATTTCACTGTTAATTGTATTCTTAAGAGGAATAAGTTTAAAAATATTATAATAAATGAAAAAGACCAGAAGAGTTTTTCTGAAAAACACGGCTTTAGGAACAATTGGTACATTTGTCGTCCCCACTGTAGTACCATCATGTCTTTTCGGTAATGTTGCCCCAAGTAACAGGATAAATGTTGCATTAATTGGCATTGGCAGGCAAACTGTCAATCCTAACATACCCCAGTTTCTTAAGTCATCAAATGCTCAGGTTATCGCTGTTTGTGACGTTGACTCATGGAGGCTTGGCAATGGCCAAAAACAGGTAAATGATTTTTACTCCGGGCAAAAAGAAATTACCTATAAAGGTTGCGATGCTTACAGTGACTTCCGTGAAATTCTTGCTCGTAAAGATGTTGATGCGGTTATGATATCAACACCCGATCACTGGCATGTTCCAATGGCTATTGAAGCAGCCCGGGCCGGCAAGCATATTTCACTCGAAAAACCTATTTCCACATGTATTGAACATGGCCGACAACTTGTGAAAGCAATAAAAAAATCCGGAGTTGTAACCCGTAACGATAGTGAATTCCGAACATTACCAAAATTTGCCAGAGCTGTAGAACTTGTAAGGAATGGCCGTATCGGCACACTTCAACGTATTTTTGTCGCTGTCCCGTCAGACGGACCGCCGTTGCCTGTACAACCTACCATGCCTGTACCCCCTGAACTTAATTATGATTTCTGGCTTGGGCCCGCATGGGAAGCTCCTTACACCGAAAAAAGAGTCCATGACATAAAAATCAACACTAATCGTCCCGGGTGGATGAGGATTGACAGCTATTGCAATGGCATGATCTCAAACTGGGGTGCTCACCTGATGGGAATTGTTCAGTGGGGTAATAATTCTGAATATACCGGACCTGTAAGTATTGAAGGTACCGGAGAATTTGACAAAGGCTTATGGAATACTCTGAATAAGTTTGAAATAAAATACAAATATGCTAATGGAGTTGAGGTATTTTATAAAATTGAACGACCTTATGTCCGCTTTGAAGGTACTGATGGCTGGATAGAGGTCGAGTATAGTGACAAACTTACTGCCAGCTCCCAATCCATCCTTGATTCTGTTATCGGACCTTCTGAAATCTCGTTTAAGGATATACTTTCAGATAAAGAGGATTTCCTTCAGGCTGTAAAACAAGGAAGACCTGCTATTGAACCGCTGGAAACTGCACACAGGACCATTTCGATGTGTCAGCTTGGTCTGATCTCGATAAAAACCGGATCGATGATAAAATGGGATCCTGTTACAGAAGAAATTATAGATAATAATGCAGCATCGGCTTTACTAAATATCCCGATCCGTGAAAAATATTTTAAATTCTGATCATTCCCCCGGTACGCTAAACTATTAATAATTAACTAATTACAAATCACCATTTCATGAAATTTACCAGACGCAATTTTATTAAAACAGCCGGTGCGGGTGTCATCGCAGCAGGATTGCCGGCATCTGTATTAAGTTCACGTGCATACTCTCCAGTGAGCAATTACGGCTCATTCAGGCTTGCTGTAGCCGGATATACCTTTGTAAAATTCAACCTCGACAAATCCCTTGAGATGATGAAGAGAGCAGGAATGACTTTACTGGGTGTAAAAGACTTTCATTTACCTCTCGACAGTTCAAAGGAGGTAATAGATCAGACACTGATAAAAATGAAATCGTATGGAGTGGAACCCTACGGTGTCGGACCAATATATATGAAATCAGAATCAGCAGTTGATCAGGCTTTTGCATATGCAAAATCAGTAGGAGTAAAACTAATAATAGGCGTACCAGACGTTCAGTTTCTCCCGTATGTTGATAAAAAAGTCAAGGAATATGATTTCCGGCTGGCTATTCATAATCATGGCCCTGACCTGCCTCTTTATCCGAGTGCTGAAGATATCTGGAAAGAAATTAAGAACCTCGATACAAGAATCGGTTTCTGCCTTGATATTGCACATACAGCAAGACTGGGTCTTGATCCTATTGAAACATATGTGAAATTCAAAGACCGGATTTATGATTTCCACATATGGGATGTCGATAAACCGGAAAAAGCCGGGTGGTGTGTTGAAGCCGGACGTGGAATTATCGATTTCCCGAATTTCTTCAGAGCCTTAAAAAAACACAATTATATCGGAACCTGCAGTCTCGAATACGGAAAAGATATGAACGATCCCCTGGCTGGAATTGCAGAATCAATAGGCTATTTCAAAGGTGTCATTGCAGGATTAGGGTAAAATCCCAATCCGTTTGATACATTAACCGTAAACAAATTGTGGATAGAAATAAGTCCGGTACTCTGGCTGCAAACAGGTTTTGCGGCAGATTGGCTTATACTTTAAGACCAGATGAACCGCAGGGAAAGTATTATTTCCGCTTTAAACCATCTGGAACCAGACAGGGTGCCGTTTGATCTGACAGTGTGGGAGTCTTTAAGGAAATCATAATTCTTATGAGAAAAATCAGTGGACACCCATAATGTCCACTGATTTCACAAGTATTCAAATCGATCTTAACTATAAACTTATGATATACAATTATTTAGTTCCAGTCGGATAACCCGGGTTCTGTGGAAAATCAGCATCAATATTCAAATCAATCTGAGATTGAGGAATTGGAAATAACACATGATAATCCTGAATATTTAAGCCCGGGTTTTTAGGGTTATTGTTTAATGCCCGGACTCTCTCGACAAGTTTTCCCATGCGGCGTAAAGTAATAAATCTATTCTCTTCACCATAAAGTTCTCTTGCCCGTTCATCAAGAAGATAATCCAAAGTCACATTTGCAGCAATGACAGGAGTTGCCTTAGCTCTGTTCCTGATCATATTTATATCAGCTGCTGCAAGATCCTTATTACCCAGTTGGAAATATGCCTCTGCGCGAAGGAGTATTGTTTCCGCAAGACGAATGGCATAACGGTCTTTATGATCTCTGCCTCCACCTGATCTGGCAGGATCAGTAAAATAGTGGCATGGATCAGCAAACTTCATCCAGTAAGGATAAATATATTGTGTGGAATCCCTCATGGCATCCCTCTTGCCCTGCGCATACAGTGTTGCATAATCGACCAGGAGGTTTATTCTTTTCTTATTATAAGTTGAAGCCGGATTATCATAATAGAAATCCCTCTTAATGTTATGCTTTGCATTACGGATATCATTTTTCCAGTCGCTTCTCCAGATATCATAAGCAGTATAGTTGGTCGGATGTACCCAAGCCACGGGACGGCCCAGTGTATCTGAATAACCTGTATACTTTCCATCCTTGAATTCACCCCTGAATGCAGGTTTGCCATCTGGAGTGTTTCCGAGTCTGAAATATGCAGGTCCAAACGTTCTGTTGCCTTCCACTGATCCTCCTCCGATTGTTGGTGGCGGCTCAATCTGGATTACCCATATCGCTTCTGTATTAGATCCCAGTGTTTGATTTCCAAACGCGAAGAGATCATAATACACGTCTCCTGTTTTGAACACTGCATTTTGTCTGTCACCGAACCGGCTGGTCATTAAAGCGTATTTATACCCGGTAATTACTTTTGTAGCCGCGTCAACTGAAAGCTGGTATTTACCCTCCGCAAGATACAATTCGCTCAGCATGTGCCATGCAGCTCCCTGTGTAATCCTTCCGGGAGCCTCTTCTTTTCCCGGTTCCGGCAAATTTGTTGTTCCGAAAATAAGATCGTCTTCCATTTGCTTATAAACCTGGGCCTTTGGTGTTCGCATAAAGTCAGTTTTTACACCCTTGATAACTTCAGTTACCAAAGGAACGTCACCATAAAACGAAACCAAAATCCGGTACGCATAAGCCCTGAAGAACATCGCTTCAGCCAGATACGCATTTTTCTGGGCTTCACTCGTCCAGATAGCGATATCGGAATTATTGATACCATCAATAAGAACATTCGCTCTTTGAATAAGTTCGTATTTCCATATCCAGATATTCCTGTAATCTGTATTTGATGAAGTTAGATTAGTTAAATAATTGCATAAAAACATGTTACTATTCGGATCTTCACCATGATAAGCCACATCCGTTCCAAGGCCTCTCATTACAGCAATAACGGGCTGATTGGTTCCATAAAACCATCTCTGGCGCGTTGAAAAATGCAACCCTGCTATTCCCTGTTTTATTCCCGGGAGAGTCTTATAAGCATTCTCGGGAGCGAGAAAATCAAGAGGTGTTTCATCGAGAATTGATTCACTGCATGACGGAAGGATCATTATTAGAATTCCTGCATACAGTAATACTTTCCTGACAATAATTTCAAAATATCTTTTCATCTTGCAATAATTTTTAGGTTTCATAAGTATCCTTAATTAGTCAATTAGATTGTAACCCTGAAACCTGCAGTTATATTTCGCATCAGGGGTGAATTACTGGTTCCTGTTTCCGGATCCCAGCCCGACCATTTTGTCCAGACATAAGGATTCTTACTAGAAACATAGACCTGGCATGCATCCAGCTTTAATGTATTCAGTAACCGAGGACCAAATTTGTATGAAAGAGAAACATCCTGTAATCTGACAAAACTTCTGCTTTCATAAATACCGCTGGAAACAGCAGGTGAGTTATAAACTCCGGTGGCATTGTCGACTCCGTTATCAGGTGTCCAGTAAGGACGAACTGCTGATGCGTTTATCCTTAAAACATTATCTGAGCGGAAATCAACATTGACAACAGAAGCATTATTTTGTAAATAATACTTCTTACCACCCTGAACTGAGTTAATAAAGAAAGAGAAAGTAAGATTCTTATATGTCAGAGTATTATTTAGACTGAAACGGTAACTTGGTGTTCTGTATCCGAAGACCTTTCTGTCAAGATTTGGTTCAATAACACCATCACCGTTCTGATCGACATATTTGTACTGACCGGGATACCAGTTAATGTATGTTTGTCCGGTATAGAGTTCAGCTTCAGTCCAGAGGCCTCCCATCATCTCAAAATCATAAATAGCGCTGATTGGCTCTCCAACAAACCATGAGTTACCGACATCTTTATCATTTTCATCACCATAGAGTTTTGATATTTTGTCGCGGTTAAGAGAAAAGACAAAATTGGTTTCCCATCCAATTTCTCCGGCAAGGTTTATTGAGTTCAGTTCAAGTTCAATACCTTTATTGTCAATAGCACCTATGTTTGTCCAGACACTACCATATCCGGTTGTTGGAGGAAGGGCTCTGCTTACAAGCACATCGGTCGTTTTTGCTTTGTATAATTCAACAGACCCCGATATTCTCCTTTTAAATAAACCAAAGTCAATCCCGACGTTAAGAGAAGCTGTCTTCTCCCAGGCAAGACTGGCATTCCCAAGTGTGCTAGGGAAAATGGCAATTGCTGTTGTAGGACCGAATACATAGGAATCTGCTGTCATCCTTGAAAAGCTTGAGTAACGTCCGATACCCTGGTTTCCGTTTTCGCCGTAGGATGTTCTTAGCTTTAGATAGAGCCATTTAAGATTCTGCATAAATGATTCTTCGGTAAGTACCCAGCCAACAGAGACAGAGGGGAAGTTAGCAAATTTCGAGTTTGGTCCAAATCCTGAGAAGCCATCTCTGCGAATTGTCCCGGTAAACAAATAACGGTTCATAAATGTATAGTTGATACGAGCCATGTATGAAAGGCTGTTTTCTTCCCATGCCGATGAGGCTACTGTTACCGTGGTCCCTAAACCTACATTGTTATATCCCAGAATCGGGTTGTCAAATCCCTGAGAATTAAGGGTTGAGGATTGTGCATGACGGTTTTCACGGCTGTAAAGAAGAGTGGCATTAACCTGGTGACTACCGAAAGTTTGCTGGTAAGTGACAATATTGTTGATAATCCAGTTTCTTTCCTCATATGGATTCTTGATAGCCTGTCCTTTATTCCCTGATCCGCCCGGAACTGTAGATGGATAGAATGTATTATTATCCCTGTTATTATAAGTATTTGAATAATTGAATTCATAAGTAAGCCCTTTCACCCAGGGCACTGTTATCTTACTGCTTCCTACGATAAACAGGCTATTCCTTGTGTCACTGTTATCAACATGCAGGTTGTTAAGAGGGAAAGGCATATAAGCTTCGCCGGTCAGATACATATCCCATGCCGGTAAGCCAATCTTGTTATTTGCAAGCGGACTGCAGGCTCTGGCGTTTCCAAGGCTGGCTTCGAGACCTGAATAATCACGATATGAGTAAGTTGTGATCAGTCCTAATGTAAACCAGTCAGTCACTTTGCTCTCAATATTGCTATGCAGTGTTAATCTGGAGAATTGATCATTCAAAAGAATGCCTTCCTCATTAGTATATGACCCGGATACAAAATAACTGCTATTCACACCTTTACCTGATAAACTCAGGTTATAATTCTGTATTGGAGCAATCTGGGTTGATTCTTTAACCCAGTCAATTTCGTTCCCTGCCAGGTAATTATCTCTCTCTTCCTGGGTTCTCAGTCGTGCAGATACAATCGCCGGATCAGTTATATCAGGTCTGACAGGCTTTCCTGTTTCACTTGTAGGCATGGTCCTATACCATGTATAGAGATCCTGCTGATAATAATAGTCAACCAGTCTTACAGCATATTGTTCGGCGTTCATAACCTTCATCGGGCTGTTTGATTTATTCTGATAACCATAATACATATTAAATGATACCACAGGCTTTGTTGACTTTCCTTTTTTTGTAGTGATAATCATTACACCGTTTGCAGACCTTGAACCATAAACTGCAGCTGCACTTGCATC
>Ga0172364_10004333_pt1 | contig 11287 bp, 18 predicted proteins | sample LakKivSesite10cm_FD_114545 | JGI IMG/M metagenome (GOLD analysis project Ga0172364, IMG submission 114545) | Sediment microbial communities from Lake Kivu, Rwanda - Sediment site 10cm | ecosystem: Environmental > Aquatic > Freshwater > Lake > Sediment | place: Rwanda: Western Province, Lake... | reverse complement strand
CTACCAGCATCTAAAGATGCTGGTTTGACGGAGTTTTCTTTTGACAATGGATTTTTAGGATGCCAGAAATGCTCATCCTCATACTAAAGTATGAGGTTTTCGCAAGCATTTCTGTGCATAAAAGGTTTGTATATATTACAAAAGAGAGAAGGGTATAATAAACAAAAAATATTATTCCTCTGTGAAGTCATCAATGGTTGCCTTGAATTCAGAATCCTTTTTTATCATCCCCCTATTTTTCATATATTCCCTTGTAAGAATCCAGAATAGAAGACCCAGGCTTTTCTTTCCCTTGTTGTTGCATGGAACAACCAAATCAATATTATTGGATTGGTTGTTTGTGTCGCACAAGGCAATTACAGGGATTCCTATTTTCATTGCATCATTTATAACATTTTTGTCAGGCCAGGAGTCTGTAACCAAGACTATCTTAGCCTCAATAAACTTGTCTAGATTTGTGTTTGTAAGTATTCCAGGAGGATATCTTCCTGCAAAAACCCTTATTCCAGTAAGCTTTGAAAGCATTCTGATGGATTTCCAGCCATTTTCCCTTCTGCTTACTATAATGATTTCTTCAGGAGCATACTGTGCCAAAAAATTAGCGCATATTTTTATTCTTTCATCTATTTGCTGTAGGTTCAGGACTGAAAGGCCGTCTGGCCTTGTTTTATAGATAAACTTTTCCATGTACTTTGTCCTGAATTTTGTTCCTATATGAATACCTGCCTTAAGATACTGATCTGTTGGAGCTAGTAGTGATTTTTCTGCCATTTTTATCTCTTTGAAGTTCTTTAGAAAAAGAACCTGCAGTTTTTATTACCTCATGCAAGATGTTTGGTAATTTAGCAAAGGGGTTGGAGTTTATTTAAAAAGCTTTCTAAAATCAGGCCTGGAAAACAGAAATATCCTGATAGACCGGGCCTTCTGGTGTTAGAATGCTTTTTATCAGCTTAAATTCAGTTATTTGAAAGGCCTTTTTTTCTATTTTTATCTCTTTAAGGTTTTTAATAAATCCTTGTTTGTCCTCCACAAACTTTACTCTGGCAAGAGTAAGATGAGGATGAAACCTTGCATCTTTCTTAAGGCCAAGTTTTTCTATTTTTGAATCAACTTCTTTCTGAAGGTTTTTTATTTTACCTTCTGAATCTTCGAGGCCTGTCCAGACAACCCTTGTATAGCTCTCATTCGGGAAGACACCGATTTCTGTTAGTGCTGTATTAATTTTTTTGAATTTTATTTTATTTAATGCAGATTTTATCTCCTCAACTTTTTTCTCTTCAATTTCTCCAAGAAACTTCAATGTCAGATGAAATGCTTTTGCTGGCCTAATCTTGGCTTTTTTAGTATTTATCTGCTTTTGCGCATCCAAAAGGATTTTTTTTATCTCTTCAGGCATCTCAACTGCAATAAAGGCTCTCATTTTAATTAAAAAGAAAAGGATTTATTTAAATATAACTCAAAATTGGGTATTTCATTGAAATAGCAGTTGGCAAAGTTGACGGCGCCATCAACTGTATTTTAAGACCTGTTATTTGTTTTTAACAAAATAAACCGAAAGATTTAAATAGTATTATGTGCATATGCTTATTATGGTGAGGCCAATAAAACCAAGATTTGTTAGAGGGCTCCCATGGGTTGATTATTTTAAGCCAAGAGGAATCCCTCTATCAGCATTAGATGAAGTTGTGCTAAAAGTAGAAGAATTAGAAGCAATAAAATTAAAAGATTTGGAAGGTTTGGAACAAGAAGAATGTGCTAAGAAAATGAAAATTTCAAGAGGAACTTTTCAAAGAATCTTGAATTCAGCAAAGAAAAAAATTGCTGATGCCTTAGTTAATGGTAAAGCAATCAAAGTAGAGGGGGGTAATTATAAAATGCCAATTGCAAGAATGGGTAGGGGATTTGGAAGAAGAGCAGGAGGGCCACCAACAGTTTGTATTTGCCCGGCTTGTGGAAATCAGCAACCTAAAATTGCTGGTCTTCCATGCTCTCAAATGAAATGCAGCAAATGTGGCTCCTTAATGTTAAGGGGCGATTAAACTAAATAGATTGCCAAAAGGCAGGAGGTAAGACAAAATGCCAAGAGGGGATGGAACAGGTCCATTAGGACAAGGGCCAATGACAGGAAGAGCAGTGGGATACTGTGCAGGATATAACACGCCAGGATATGCAAACCTTTTTCCAAGAAGGAAATTTGTTGGCAGAGCAGGTATGGGCAGAGGTTTTGGTGGAAGATTTAGAGGACCACCTACACCAGGCTTTGGTTTGGGAAGAGGCGGACTACCAAGGAGCTTAGAGGGGTATGTACCTGAAGCACCAATACTATACACCCAACCAACAAAAGAGCAAGAACTTAATTCACTAAATAAACAAAAAGAAATCCTGAAACAGGATTTAGATAGCTTAGAAAAAAGAATAGAAGAGTTGAAAGGAAAAAAGGAATAAGGTAAAATATGAAAGAGAGAATAGCTATAGTTTCAGTAGTTGTAAATTTAGTTTTAGCCATAGCTAAAATTCTAGTGGGTGTTATATCAAACTCTGCAGCCATCTTAGCTGAGGGTTTGCATTCAGGTATGGATATTTTATCTTCGAGCATAGGGTTTATTGGGATAAGAAAAGCAAAAAAGCCAAGCGATAAGGAACATCCTTATGGGCATTACAAATTTGAGGCGTTGTCTGGACTAATTATAACTTTAATTTTGCTCGGAACAGGTGTAGGAATTATTTATGAGGCATACAAAAATTTCATTAGCCCAGGCATGGTAGTTGTGGGTTATCTTTCATTAGGTGTAATGCTGTTTTCAGCTGTAGTTAATGAAATCATGTCAAGAATAAAAACTCATTATGGCAAGAAAGAAAATTCAATAAGTTTGCTCTCAGATGGTTTTCACTCGAGGGTTGATGTTTACGCATCAAGTGTAGTTTTATTTGGATTAGTGTTAACCAAATACTGGGTTTATGCAGATGCTGTACTGGCATTGCTAATTGGCCTGTACATAATCAAGCAATCCTTTTCATTAGGGAAAATGGCTACTGATTCATTGCTTGATGTCTCAGCAGGGGGAGAAATAGAAAATAAAATTAAATCAATAGCAAAAGAACACAACACAGAAATTTATGATCTGAAAACACAGAAAAAAGGTTCTGCATTAACTGCAAATCTTGAAATTAAATTGCCGAGCAAGCTAAGTGTTGAGGAGGCAACAGGAATTTCAACTAAATTAAAGGATGCCCTGATGAAAAACATTGAAAATCTTGTTTATGTTGCAATTCAGATAAAGAGTCATGATGTAACAACAAGTTTCTATCAGCCGGACTTTGGCAGGGGATATGGCTGGCAAAGAAGGGGTAAATTCAAAGGAGAAATTGAAAGTGCGAGAGGATTAGGACCCGGGGGTTATTGTGCCTGCCCTAAATGCGGATATAAAGTTGAACATAAAAAGGGAACTCCATGTTCAAGTTTAAAATGCCCAAAATGTGATGTTATGCTGATAAGAAAATAAATCATAAGGGGTAATAAAAATGATGTCAAAAATACCAATAGATATAGGAAAGATTAGTGAGAAAGAATTAGAAAAAGAGATATTAAGAGCAGGAATAATCGCGGAGTTGGATGCAATCAATATGTACGAACAAATGGCAGCTCTTACAAAAGATGACAACATTAAGAAAATGCTTTTAGATATAGCAAGAGAGGAGAAAACACACTTAGGAGAATTTCAAAGACTGCTTCTCAACAGAGACAAGGAGCAGGTGGAAGAACTTGAAAAAGGAAAAGCAGAAGTTAAAAAAGAGGTTGGTGAATAAAATGAAAGTGGCTGTAAGCTCCACAGGAAAAGATATTGAAAGCCAAGTCAGTAATGTGTTTGGAAGATGCCCTTATTTTGTTATTGCAGAAATTGAGAAGAAAAAAATTGTAAAGGTTGAATCAATAGAGAATACAAGCTCTGATCAGATGGGCGGAGCAGGAATTTCTACTGCACAAGCAATTGCAGAAGAGGGTGTAAAGGCTGTAATAACAGAAAATATTGGCCCAAGGGCTTCTGATGTGCTGAGGCAATTCAAAATTGAAGTCTATGCCGGAAGCGGATTTGTAAAGGATGTTTTGCAAAAATTCATAGACAACAAACTTGAGAAAATTCAATGATATGATGTGGGCAAGAAATGAAGATAGTAATTCCTACAGACAATAAAAAAGGATTATGTGATAAGGTAGCAGAGCATTTTGGCAGGTGTAATACTTATACTTTTCTTGATGAGAAAGGCAAAGTTATTGAGATAATAGATAATACAAGCGAGCATACGGGCGGCTTTGGCTTGCCACCAGAGCTTATGAAAAAACATGGAGCAAATGTTCTATTATGCAGGGGTCTTGGCCCAAGAGCGCTTAATCTGTGCAAAGAGCTGGGAATTGGTGTTTATGTCTGTCAAGCAAAAACAGTTAAAGAAGTATTTGAGCTCTGGAAGAACAAGAAAATTAAAAGAGCAAATCCTGAAGACGTTTGCGAGGAGCATAGGATATGAAAATTGCAGTTACAGGAGGAAAAGGAGGGACAGGCAAGTCAGTGGTAGCAACATCCTTAGCAGTTGAGTTTGCAAGAAATGAAAGAGTTATGCTGGTAGATGCTGATGTTGAATGCCCTAATGATCATTTACTGCTTTCCATAGATTTGAAGAAATATGCTAGTGTTTACCAGCCAATACCCAAATGGGATTTTAATAAATGCACAAAATGCGGAAAGTGCGCTTTTGTTTGCAAACAAAATGCAATAGTATTTGTTAAAGGAAATTATCCTGCTTTTGTAAAAGATGTTTGTATTGGTTGCAAGGCATGTATTGTTGCATGTCCAGAGAATGCTATAACTGAAACCAAAAAAGAAATTGGAACAATCCTTACGGGAAAAAATTATAATGTGAATTTGGTTTCAGGCGAGCTTAAATTAGGAGAGCTTGCATCCGGAGAGGTAGTTGCTGAGGTCAGGAAATGTTCTGAAGAAATAAACAAGAAAATAAAAGCCAATACAATCTTAATAGATTCTTCTGCAGGAATTGGTTGCCCTGTAATAGCTTCGTTGGTTGGTACTGATTATATAGTTGCTGTAACAGAACCAACACCGTCAGCACTTCATGATTTAAAAAGAGTGCTGTATCTTGCAAACCATTTTGGGATTAAGCATGGAATTATAATTAATAAGTTTGATATTGTAAGGATGTTTTGTTCCAAAATAGAAGAATTTGCAAAAGAGAATAATATTCCAATTATTGGAAGGATACCCTACAGAAAAGATTTTGTCGATTCCACAATAAAGATGAAACCTGTCGTTGAAATAAACCCAGAGTATAAAAAAACATTTAAAGAGATTATCAAGATAGCAAAGAAACAAGGTTTTCAAGAAAAATAAACCAGATTATGATCTGCAGGATAAAATCACTGAAATCCAAGAGCAGTATGTGGCAAGGTATTTGCGAGCCAGATGAAACAAAAGAGTTTATTATTGGTTTTCTCCAGTCTCTTCATCTTCATAGAAGTCTTGTTTTAGCTCTTCTAGCTCTCCCTGGAGTTCCTCTATTTGGCCCTCTAAATCATCAATTCTTTTTTCAAGCTTTTGTATTATCTCTTTTGTCTCTTCGTCCATTTTTTATCTCTTTTTATTCACTAAATGCAACAGCCAATAATATGAGTCCAATTATCACCAAAACAGAAGCAATTGCTCCAAAAAAGTATTTTTCAGTTAGAAAAGATGGGATAGCCCAGATAACACCTATAATAGTGAATATAACCCCTAGAAGAGTTGTTAAATTTTTCTTTTTCTGGTTCATTTTGAATTCTTATATTGCTTCTTATTTAAATGTTTTTAAAATAAAAAATCAACTAAAGTCCTTGATGCCCTCTTCCATGATGTAAAATCCTGCTTCGCCCTCTGGCATGTTTGGAGAGTCAACAAGCTTTGCAACCCTGCTTCCTTTCTTGCCTTTTCTCAAATAAATCCTAAAGGTGCTTGCATGAGCAACTATATGGCCGCCAATTGCCTGCGTAGGGTCCCCAAAAAACATGTCCGGCTTTGCCATTACCTGGTTTGTAACATAAACGCATATATTATACATGTCTGCAAGCCTTAACAGGACATGCATATGCTTATTTAGTTTTTGCTGCCTCTCTGCCAAAGTGCCTCTCCCAATAAACTCTGCCCTGAAGTGGGCTGTTAATGAGTCAACAACAATCACCTTTACACTAAGTTTTTGTTTTGTTATAAGCTCCTCTATTTTCTCTGCAAGAAGCATCTGGTGGTCTGAATTATAAGCCCTAGCCACTTTTATGTTCTTAAGCAACTTTGTTGAATCAAGACCAGCGCCTTTTGCAAGCTGCTGGATTCTTTCTGGTCTGAATGTATTTTCTGTATCAATATAAACTGTTACTGCCTCTGGGTATTGTTTCTGGGAGTTAACTGCCAGGACATGCGCAAGCTGGGTTTTTCCAGAGCCGAATTCTCCAAAACACTCAACTATTGATGCTGTCTCAAAACCACCGCCGAGAAGATCATCAAATGATTTTGAGCCTGTTTTTATTTTCTCAACCTTTGCCCTTTTCTTCAGCAAGTCCTCTCCTGACTCAAAGCCCATATCAAGCTTGTTTCTGGCAAAATTTATCATCTTTCTTGCACTTGCCTCAGAAACTCCCGCTGCATCAACTAACTCGCCAGGGCTTGCAACTGCAATTGACATTATATTGTTATAGCCTGCATCAACAAGCTTTTCAGCTGTTGCAGCTCCAACACCTGGAAGGTCCTGTACAGTAAGCTCTTTTTTTTCTTCTTTTCTCTGTTTTTTAACATCAGTTTTTGGTTCTTTTTCTTTTGATTGCTTTTGTTCTTCTAGTTTCATAATATCAACCCCTTGTTTAAAGTAGTTATGCTTATTTAAATAACTTATCAAATTTTTTCTGAAAGTATTCCGAGAGAAAATTAGCCAACATCCTCAACTTCAACTTCATCTTCACTATTTTCATCAGTCTGCTCTTTTAGAACAATATACTCGTATGCTTTATTAAGCACAAGAACTGCCTTTGGCAGATCATTTATCCTCAAAGAACTAGTTGACTTCCACTCATTGTTTTTATCTGTGTATCTTCTTTGCAAAGATACTGTTCTGAATTCTACTGGGTTTCCAGCCTTGCTTATTCCCTTGTTTTTCCAGATTGTGGCGCTTATTACGCCTGTACTGAACTTTTTTTCAGGTATGTTTTCCTGATTCATTTGCATCGCCTCCATTGCTGTTCGCATCTTATTTCATAATCCCTTTAGCCATTGGCTAATCAAGGGACCGAAGCAATATCTATCATATAGTTGGATTTATTTAAATAGCTTATTCAAAGATGTCCAATGTCCAGTGATATATAGAAAAAGCACTTCAAAACACAATATGATAAGAATAAAAAATAGAATATTTTCCCATAATGAGCAAGTTCTTATGAGTCCCTTGATTCTCTTCTTAGAAAAAGGATATAAAAACATAACTCCCTCTGGCGTTAATGAATCAAGAACAAAATGGGATAAATAGCCAATAAAAAATGCAGCAGCTATTTCATAGTTTATTGGCATGATAAGCAGTGAAACCAATATTGGTAGTAAAAGTGAGTGAAATATGCCCCTATGGCCGAGAAAAATATTTATTAAAAAAGACAGGGGCTTGACTTTTTTTCCAATTTTTGATTTGCAGGAGTCAATATCAGGGATTACAGAAGCTGTTAATAGAACTGCAATAAATACAACCTTGTTTTGGATATCAAAAGAGTTTATGATAAGAAGGCCAATCAAAAAACTAAATATTAGGTGTGTCCTGGACATCATTTTCCTGGATTTCAGCTTTTGCCTCTTCAAATTCCCTGTTTAAGGCCTTTATTTCTTCATCTGGGTCAGGGTTTGGGAAAACAAGCTGGCTTATAAACTCAAGCCTGTCAAACATCTCATTTTTTGTTGTCCTGCCAATAATTTTCACTATATTGCCTAATAACTCTGTTTTCATATCTTCAAATTTCTCAGAGTTGTCCTTGTATTCAAGCATCTGCTCCTGTGTTTTATTTAATAGTTTTAATGCCTGGTTCCTGAAGCATACAACCCTTATATTGTCTGTACCGTCATCAAGGAAAAGATTAAGCACAAAAGAATAGTTTGGTGTTATGCTGCCGTGTGTTTCGCAGACAAACCCGTCTTCCTGAAGCTTTGCCCTTCTGCCGCATTCAGGGCATATCTCAAAAAACCTTGGGTCAAAAACCTGCACTATTGTACCAAGAATTTCAACATTAGAGTCATTCTCATTTAGCTGATTGATCTTTTTTCTTTTGCCAGAGCTTGTTTCCTTTACTTCGCCAATAGTCTCTCCCTTTGGGCTGATTATAAGCTTGCCCATATTATTGAGGTGTATTTCCTTCCTGTTTTGGCTTTCCCTTACATACCCATTAGCTATCCTTATTATCATGCCTTCTTTTAGTTTGGCTATGTTGTCTGCCTGGTCGCCCCACATAACAACCCTTATAGTGCCTGTTTCATCGCCTATTATAAAGGAGGCAACCTTTCCTGAGCGGCCTTTGCTGTTGAATTCCCTGAGCTCAAAAACCTGTGTGACCTTTCCAACAACCTCAACGCTTCTCATTCCTGATAAAATGTTTTTTATCTGGAGCTTCCCGCCCAAAGAGTCAAAAAGCTTTATTCCAAGCTCGTTTGCAAGTATATGTGCAGCCCCTTCCTTGCTTATAAGCCCGGATAGCTGGTCCAGCTTTTTATTAATCCTTTTGTTAATCTCCTGCTCACTAAGTCCTGATTTTTCCTGTATTTTCTCCAGAATATTATTATAGGGCATTTTTATCATTTTAACCAATAGCTGGAATCAATAGCTGTTATAAATAGTTTTATGTTTTGCAGAATAATTATTGGGAAATTAATTAAATTAGAACTAATCAAAATAAGATACATACTCGTTAAATAAGTCAAAGCCAATATCTATGTTAAATGATGGCTTTATTGAGTAGTTTATGCTTTTCTTGCTTATTTTCAGGTTTTCTGCTGCAATTCCTATAAGCTTATCATCTTTGAACAGCAGGTCATAGTTGTCAAGAGGGATTATTAGTTCTTCATCCTGTTTCAGTCCGGTTTCCCTGTATTTTTTCAAGTAAGCATTTAAATATAAACTAAAATCAGCTGAAAATGCATCATAAACCTGTTTTTTTGTTGGAATACAATCCTCTTGGCTTGGGCTTTCCTGTGTTTCGCCTAAAACTTCATTGCAGCCAATGTTCTCAAAACTCCCTTTTTTGTTTTTAAGGTTATCAATAGTTCTGTATGCAGAATATTTGGCTGATAAATCAATATATAATAAGGCCTTTTCTGCCTGCTGGTATGTTTTAAGAATGCTTGTTTGGGCATAGCCAACATCAACTGGCTGAAATTTATCCCTTGTATGGTAATTAACATAAAAGAATATAAGGGCAACCATTATAAACAGGGCTACAGGAAACAAAATCATTGTTGCTTTTTTGTTTTTAACCATATTATCAGCCCTTAGTGAAGTATATTTCTATATTAAAGCCGGGATCGTTTGATGGTATTACAGCCCTGGCTGTTTCCCCAGAAGCATGCCCCTCTTTTTGTTTTTTGATGTCTTTAGAAATGGAGCAAAATTCCTTTCCCCCAGAGATAAGCATTTTAACCTGCCAGTTTGAAATGCCTTGAAGTATTTCTTTTGTTTCCTTTGTCACTAAACCTTCCTTAATTACTCCACTGGCTTTTCCCTCATAACAGATCCCATTAAACGCCATGCCTTCTTCAAGCTCTTTCCTGCTTAAGGAACCCAAGTATTCTGCAATAGAAATGTCTTTTCCTTCCATGGGTGTTCTTAAATAGTTCAGCAGGATGTAATCTTTTTCAAGGTTGTTTTGTTCTTCTTTTATTGCTTTTTCTATCCTAATCTCTGTGCTTGTGATGTAGACAAATACAACAATAAAAATAAGGGCAATGAAAATCAGACCAATAACTATATCAGCAAGGTCATCAAAGCCCTTTTTGCTTTTTGCAAGCCTCCTGAATAATGTTTTGTGTTTCATTTTTGAACTGCAATTAAGAGTCTGCCCCTGTAAAAATTTTCCTTGTGATAAATAATAACATATTGAGATGTTTGGGTGTATCTCCTTGCTGCCCAATTGGGTGTTAATATAAAATATTTATTTGCTTTGTTGTCAGAATTTTCTTCTGGTGGAATATTCAGGTTAGGGCTCTCCAAACTAAGTTTGAAAGCCTTTAAAGTGCTGTCTTCTGTGGAATAACATTTTTCCAAAGCCTCGTCATTAAATTTTTCCAAATCAATTATTCCCGGGTAAGCCCTGCCTGTTTCCTTATCCTGGTATGCAAGGCAGTCAGGAGAGTTTAGGAACCTGTTTGTGAGTATGGTCATCTCTAAATTATCAGGGATAACTGTCGTTGATGACACCTCCCTTGATATTGCATAACTAAACAGGATGAATGATATTGTCAGGCATATAAGAGTTATGATAAAATAAATAGGCTTCTTCCCGAGTATGTAGCCACTTGCCTTTTTTGAAAAAAACATTTTTTTATTTCCCATATTCCACAAAACCTTTTGAGATTGAGTCACCAAGCTCAGGTACTTTTTCCAATAACAGTTTTCCTTGTTCGCTTTCAGTATTTCCTATTTCCAGCATGACAAAAATCTTGTTTTGTATTCCATCTGGAAACTCCATGCCAGTTGCCTCCAAGTCAACAGGAACAATAGATGCGCCCGTAATCTTAATACCACCTAAAGCATTGTTCCCAAGAATAGAGTTTATCATTAAGCAGGCCAGTTTTCTGCTCTCTTTTTCTTTTTCCGAGCCTGAAACAATGAATGCTTTTATGTTGTTTTTTGTGTTCTTGTTTTTCCCTGGCCTAAGGCTTATTGCAACATCTGCCTCGTAGGGTTTGTCGCTTTTTGACAAGTCATTGCAGTTTATTGAAATTATCCCTTCATCTTCATCATACTCATTAAGCTTTCTTGTAGAAAATATATTAAAATAATTAACTCCTGCGTTAGTAAGCTTAAAAATAAAAGAATTTGCTATACCACACATTTCTTTTGATGGCTCTATCTCGTTACTTTCATAACCAGGGTCAACAAGGATTTTTTTAGTTATTAGTTTTTCTCCAGTAAATTCATCGCATGTTAATGTGTTTAGGTTTGCCTGCACAAAGTTGTCAATAAGAATTTCATTGCCTATTTTTGCAAACTGTATTTCTTTAGG
>Ga0172364_10004331_pt1 | contig 11289 bp, 8 predicted proteins | sample LakKivSesite10cm_FD_114545 | JGI IMG/M metagenome (GOLD analysis project Ga0172364, IMG submission 114545) | Sediment microbial communities from Lake Kivu, Rwanda - Sediment site 10cm | ecosystem: Environmental > Aquatic > Freshwater > Lake > Sediment | place: Rwanda: Western Province, Lake Kivu... | reverse complement strand
TTCGATCCCGCGATCTCCAGATTATGAGTCTGGCGCCTTGGCCTTCCTTCTAGCCGATTACCCGGGATCCTCTGGGCCCTCGGGTGTTTTGAATCCCGGCCTTCCGGCACTCGGCGGTGAGCATGGTGTTCACGATTAAAAGCTTAACGACGAAAGCGAGAATAGTCGGGGTCGCTGAACTTCCTTCTTCGGATTTCTTTGCGATGCGACGGCCGACATCGCGGCCGCGACAAGCTCATGCCTTATAATTCAGCCCTCTTGACTGCTGGATAGGGGTCGATGAACTCACGGGATCGAGTCGTGGCAGCTCTTGAGCTGCGAGAGCCGGACAGAGTCCCGCTGTTCGAAATGCATGTGCCGACCATCATGGCGAAAAAGATACTGAGACAAGAGCGGGTCCTGATGGGAGGGTCGGACATCTGCTATCACTTGATATCACGCGGAGCCGATGTTGATGAGATCAATACGACGATGGCTGATGAGCACCTCCGTTGCGCTCGGGCCTTGGACCTCGACTTCATCAGGGTTCCCGGGTCCTTCCTATCGGGCACCAGGGTCGAGAAGTCAAACGGAGACTGGCTGATAGACGGAAGCAGGTACAGATACATCTCTGACTCAATGTGGCGATTGGATGAACCAGCAACCTACGATCCAGACGAGGTCCTGGCTGAGGCGCGCGACTACAATCCGCCTGAGATAAGGGAGGAAACGTTCTCCATCCTCAAGAGAATCCGCGACTTGACCGATGGGGAGTACTTCCTCTCGTTCGACGCTGACGGATCTTGGGGCCCCATTGTGAGCAACCCCAACCTGCTCAGGCACGTACTATTGTGGGTGAAGAGAAGACCCGAGGTCGTTGACGCCCTGCTGAACATGCACACGACACAGGCGATACAGTTGGGAGAAGGCGCCATAGAGGCTGGAGCGGATGCGATCCTGATGTGCGTGGACTACGGCATGGCGGAACGGCCTTGGATGTCCCCCCAGATGTTCAGGAGGTTCGTCAAGCCCGCGTTGGCCCGCCAGACTTCAGCGTTCGCGAGCAAGGGGGCCTACCCGATCCTACACTCTGACGGCAACATAATGTCACTTCTCCCAGACATCGTCGACGCCGGAGTCCGGGCCTATCAGGGTATTGACGTCATGGCTGGAATGGATATCAAGAGGGTGAAACAGTCCTTCGGAGACAGGCTGTGCCTGATCGGAAACGTTGACCCCAGAGTCATAGAATTCGGAACGAGGGCGGATGTCGAACGGGAGGTCCGAAGGTGTCTGGAGAGCGCCGCTGTCGGAGGTGGCTTCGTGTTATCTGTATCAGCCAACGTCTCTGCCAACTCAAACGTTGGCAATTTCATTCACATGCTGGAATTTGCGCGAAAGATAGGGACCTATCCGATCAGAGTGTGATTTCTTCCCTTCCTGAGGAACTTCTCCTGTTGCTCCTCAAGTTTCTCTATGCTAGTCTTCAATAACCCCCCGTACTTGCCTCTGACAGACTCCGACTTCTTCATCGGTTCCAGCACAATCCTGCCCTGTGTCAGCTTGGCCCTGAACCTCTTCGTCTTCAACTCATGCCTCATCTTGGCCGGAATGAGCACCCTTCCTTTGGAGTCCATCGTCACCTCCTCATTCATCGGCAAGTCACCCACCATTGGGACCGTCTCCCGTCCGGCAATAATCCTGTCTCATCACCGGCCGCTTCTACACGGAACTAAGATGAAGACTTGAGCACAGGGGACGGAATGCGCGACGCAACTGGCGCAAATCTTGTTTCCTCGCGTGCGATGTCAAGGGCGCATAAAACGGCCTGTTGAAGGACTATCTCCCATGTCCTCCCGTCGCTTACGGAGGATCAGCCTCTATCCCAATAGGGCCTGGTCTGCACGTACTTGAGCTTGGCCCCCAGCAAGTCCCTCAACAGGTCCTCCTCATGGTAGTGCATCTTGGACAGGACCCTCATGGCTGTCTGAGGCCCAACCCCGTATACGGAGAGCGCGATCAGGCCCCTCCTCCCGTATGAGCTGACGATGTCCGCGCTCCTCCTCAGCCTAGACAGCAGCTCCGTCTCCTCTTCGCTGAGAACCGCGCCCTGCACCCTCATCCTGATGACCTCCTCCGCGTGCTGCCTGTACCTCGGCAATATCGCCAGCAGCGTCGAGCCGCAGTTCTTGCACTTAGGCTTCTCTTGGAGCTCTGAGATCTTAGCTGGCTCCAACCTGTGCCCGCAGTCCATGCAGACGAGTTCGACCCTCGAGAACATCACGGAGTTCCTGACCCTCTCAAGCACGTCCTTCTCCGCGCCCTCGGGCGCCATGGTCTCTGGTATCTCCGCGAACCTGTCTATGATGTGATAGGAGATGGGAGTGGCCCTCTCCTCCGAGAACCAGGTGAGCAGCTCGACCTCACCGGCCGAGACCCTTGAGATCGTGAGCTTCACGGCCTCCAAGTCTATCTTCTCCTGAAGGACCTCCCGCATCGTCTCCTCCAAGATCGGAGTTTCCTTGAACCTATTGTATATGTCAAGCATCGCATCCTCGGACAGCGCGAGCCCTCTCTCAATCGCCCCGAACCTCTCGGCCACGAACTTCATGTAGTACCCGAAGGGAAACCTCTCTGCGAGCCTGGCGTCGAAGTCCTCCTGGGCCTCCCCTGCCGTCCTCGGCATAGCCTCGCGCACGAGGGTCTCCAAGTTCTGACGAGTGACCTCCACCGGAAGCTCGATGAGTACCCTGTACGCGTCGGCCCACCAGTCCCTGATCATCGCGGTCCGCGACAGCCTTCTGTCCATGATGTAGCCCAAGGCCCTGTTGGCCCGTTCACCCAGACAGGCATTGACGATCAGGTATCTATCGAAGCCCTCGGCTACGATCGTCCGGTCACTGGGCAATGGCGCCCCGGTCTTCAGATGCTCGTCGATCTCCTCAGCTATCCTCCTCGAGACGTTGCTCTCGACCCCGAAGGTCTGGCTCAGCCAAGACGATGCTCGCTGGACCCCGTCATCTCTCACACGGGACGCTATGAGGCACCTCAGGGATCCCACCTCGTCTGCGAGTTCAAAGGGCATGGGCAGTATCTCGCCGTCCCAGCCCGGCAGGGAGGCCCTAGGATCTTGGACAGGTGTCACGTAGACCCGGCCGTCCTCCGATATGCTCTCTATAGTCCACACCAGTCCCCGGCAGATGAAGTGCATCCCAACCCTAGCCCTGACCGCTATGAACTCATCGCCGACAGTTCCCACGACCCTGTCCGTCGTCAGATCGACGACCGGGTACCTCTTCTCATCGGGTATCATGGAGAGGTTGGCGAAGTAGTACTGCCTCCCCCTCCTAGTGATCACAAGGTCCTCGCCTCGGGCAAGTAGCAGGCGAAGCCTAACCAAGTAGGATATCACATCATTCAGCTGTTCTCTGTCGATGTCCCTGAATGGGTATGCGTCCCTGAACTTCCGTAAGATCTCTTTGACGCTCGTCTTCCCAATGTCCATCATGAGGCCCACAACTTGGTGGGCCAAGACATCCAGTGCCCTCTCGTGGATGCGGGTTCTCTCGACCAGCTCTTCCTTGGCTCTCTTCACCACCGCGATGGACTCAAGCGCATCGTCCGTGAAGGCCGTGACTATGACGCCCTCGGAGGTCAGGCCCAGCTTGTGCCCGGATCTCCCGACCCTCTGTATGAGCGGCCCGACCTGCCTCGGTGACAGGTACTGCACCACGAAGTCCACATGCCCTATGTCTATGCCGAGCTCGAGGGTGCTCGTGCAGATGATGGCCTTGAGCCGCCTCTGCTTGAAGTCCTCCTCTATCCTCTCCCTCTCCTCTCTCGACAGAGATCCGTGATGGATCCCTATCTTCGAGTCGAGCGACGAGAGCCTGAGGGCCAACATCTCAGCGATCTGCCTGCTGTTCACGAAGACGAGGGTGGACTCATGTTGATCCGCAAGTTCCTTTATCCGAGCTATCCTGGCGGCGGCCTCAGGTGAGGTGTACAGCGCGGCGGCCAAGTCGTGATCCTCCTCGCTTGGCTCGGGCCACTCTATCCAGTACCTGTATCCCTTGGGAACCCTGACGTGGATTAGCTCGACCTGCCTCTTCGTCCCGGCCAAGAACCTAGCCACTTCCTCCGGCGAGCCGACCGTGGCGGACAGGCCTATCCTCTGGAAATCCCTCCCGACAGCTCCTCTCAGCCTCTCAAGCGCGATCGAGAGCTGAGCCCCTCTCTTGGTTTCAGCTATCTCGTGGATCTCATCCACGATGACCCATTTGAGGGCCTTCAAGTTGGCCCTCATCCTCTTTCCTGGCAGTATCGCCTGCAGGGTCTCCGGGGTCGTTATGAGTAGGTTCGGCGGCTTGGTGGACTGCCTCCTCCTCTGGGCGGCGGGCGTGTCGCCGTGCCTGACCTCGACTGACAGCCCCAACCTGTTCGCCCACTTGGTGATCCTGCCGAGCATGTCCCTGTTCAGCGCCCTCAGCGGCGTGATGTAGAGGACCGAGATCCCCTCCCTCTTTCCCTGCTTGACGAGGCCGTCGAACACCGGCACGAGCGCCGCCTCTGTCTTTCCGCTTCCGGTTGGCGCGATGATCAGCACGTTTGCACCTGCGGCTATCCGCGGGATTGCCTTGATCTGGGGCTCGGTCAGTTCCTCAAGTCCCATCTCTCTTACCAGATCCCTGACGGGTTCCGAGAGTCCAGCTAGCACGCCATCCTGCTCAGGACTAGTGCCCTTTGCCCCCAAGATTCGATTGACTTGCCAAGCGCAACTTATCTGATTTTGCCGAACGTCGAAAGTGGAAGTTCAGCGCGCGCTGAGGTCCGCGTGCCTCTGAACTCGCTCCTATCTCTTACAGCAAGCTTTCTCTGTTCATCGGGTATACTGTCGCTGCCCTGATGTCGTCAGATGCGAGCGCGAACTGCGTGATCCTGTTTACCCCTATCCCACATCCTGAGTGCGGGATTCCGTGCTTCTTGTAGAAGTCCAAGTACCAGTCGAAATCCTTCGCCGAACCTCCCCTCTGAATCAGCATCTTCATCATGTTGGACGACATCAGCCTTTCCACGAGTCTGTCGTGACGGTACTCGCGCTCGGCCGCGCCGACTGCCTCCCCGCTGTGTGGGAGTATCAGATCCGCGCTCTTCACCACCCGCGGGTCCTTCTCATCCTCTATCATGTTGAAGAACTTCATTGACTTCGGATAGTGCGTTATGAACAGGGGCTTGCCGCCCAGCGTGTCAACAAGCATTCGCTCATGACGGCTCTGCAAGTCGTCTCCCCACTTGACCCCCTCGCGCGAAAGCAGCTCCACCGCTTCAGAGTAGGTTATCCTCTTGAAAGGACGACTGATGTCCTTCAACCACTCAATCTCAACGCCCAACGCTTGGGCCTCTTCTGACCTGACGAGCTCGCCGGTCATCGCGCACACCACACTTTCGGTCTCCGAAAGAAGCTGTTCGAAGTCTCCCTTGAACTCCAGCTCCAGAAGGGTGAACTCCGTCAGGTGTCGTCCATCCACCCTGTCCTCGGCCCTGAAGCTGGGCCCCACGCACCAGACCTTTGACAGGAACGGCGTCAGAGCCTCAAGGTACAGCTGCCCAGTCTGCGAGAGATAGGCCTGCTCCCCGAAGTAGTTGAGCCCAAACAGCGTGTAGATGTTCTCACAGGAGCCCGTCGCCCTAGTGATGTGGGGTACGCTCACCTCCACGTACCCGTTATCTTCAAGGTAGTGCCGCGCGCCCCTAAGCAGGATCGACTCGACGCGCGCTACGTGCTGCAGTCCGCTGGACGGGAAGATTTCTGGCCTGTTCTTTGTTTGGGTGAGTTCCGCGAGATCCATCACCCGGCCCCCAGAGAAGGGACTTGGTGGTTGATTCCCTCAAAAACCGTGGCCGCTCTTGACACGACCCACAGCCAAGTTCGAGGCGTCTCCTTAATAAGAATATCGGGATCAGGGACGTCCCGACGGTTGCAGGAGGGACGGGAGGTTGGCCCTCGACGCCAGGCGCCTTCCCCTTCGTTCTGTGTGCCGTCAACAGGAACAACCAGGCGACTACGACCGTAGCGAAGACGGTGTTGACGGAGACGAAGACTGTGACTGTGACCTCCCTGCTCAGCGCTGTGTCACCCTCCAGCTGTGTCGTGACGCCCAAACTCGTCACGGAGATTGAGAACTTGCCCCTGGGCACTGAGGCGAACGAAGCCATTCCGGTATTGTCCGTCAGCTGCTCTTGCGGATCTCCATTGGGGGACGAAATCCTGACGCGGGCACCCCCGACGCTGATTCCGAACAGGTCCTGTACCGTCACCGTCACGGTCGTCGAGGTCGGCACGAAAAGGGCCCACCTCTCACTAATCTCCCAGAGGTCGGCCAGCAGAACATAGGACACGAACGCGTTCCTCCCGGTGCTCCTACCGCTCGGTTGAGTCCAATTCGAGGGCCAAGGGTCATTGACGAAGATCCCGGTCTCATTGTACCCTGTCATCACAACATAGTGTCCGTAGGCGTGGCGTGCGTCGAACCATATCAACATGATGATGGCGTCACCCTTGAAGTTCCGTTGTCTCAGCTCGTCCAGAGTGGAGTCCGTTTCCAGCGTCGACTGATACCCCCTTCTGTTGAAGGGGACCGACATGAAGTCGATGTAAGTGATTCCGACCACGGGATCTGTCCTCAATTCCCCTGCAAGCGTGTCCTGCGACACGATGCTTCCAGAAATGAAGTCTAATACCATTTGGACGCTAGCAGGGCCGCAATAGTACGAATTCTGTTGGGCGTGATACGGGATCTCCAGCATATTGTGCGCTGGGATCTCAACTGACATGCAACGGGATGCTCCGACGGAGGCGGGGATTGCCAAGACGAGCAAGATCATGAGCTTCGTTGTCCCTGCTAGTGATGTCCTCACGTTCCCCGAGAGGTCACGTTCGCACATAATGCTTTCACCCCGCGTCTCTAAGGTGATCTAGGCCCAGACATATCGCCATAGGATGACCCTTTAGATCCGTGAGATCTTATCTCCCTTCTCCCCTGTGACCTCACTCTTTGGTTTCGAGTCTCGGCCGCGGAAGAACCAGTAAAACAGGCCGGTCGCGACCGCGTACAGAGTTCCACACACGTACAACGGTTGGTCCAACATTCCAGCCTTAAACATGAACCCACCCATCCCTTGGCCCAATGAGTTAGGCAAGCCCCATGAGACCCCCGAGAAGGAGGAGGATATCGCGGCTGCAGAAGCCCTTTCTTCCGGGTGGACGATGCTCATCATGAATGCCGAGTTAATGGGCCCGGCCAAGTTCATCAGGAATGATCTTGCTATGAAGAGGACGGCCACCGCCTGATAGGATCCCGTCAGCGGCATGGCCAGCAGCAGCGCAGTGGCAGATAATTGCACAGAGACTATGCCGCCGACATGACCAACTCTTCGAACAAGCGCTGGGGTCATCAGATACGACACCGCCATCAGGCCGTTCGTGATGACGTTCAAGACTGCTAGTTCGCCTCCCCCCACGCCAAACTTGAGGAACAGCCACAGTGGGAGCAGGGGTATTGCGAACCCTGCGCCAAGAGCGACGATCCCGTTCGTCGTCGCCAGCTTCACTATCTCCGCCCTCGACCTGGTGGGAATCACCCTGACCTCTTTCCTCGTCCTCTGAATCTCCCTCAGTGGAAGTAGCATCGCACCTGACAGCAGGCTGAAGAGGAAGGCCCCCAGGTACAGCGGTCTATAGGATTCCATCACGCCCAAACCGTAGGTCGCCGCTAGGATGTCGGGGATGCCGCACCCCAGTGCTCCTATAGTCGAGCCGAGCATGTAAGCGAAGAATGACAGGCTGAAGGCAGCAGTTCGCTCACCCTCCGTGGTTTCCTCGGCGAGCAACGCAGTAGAGGCCGAGAACGTTGCGTTTCCTGCCCCCATCAAGATGCTTGACGCATAGAGTACGTTCAGGTCAGTTGAGAAGCCGTAGGCCAGCCAAGCTACTCCCGTGAACAACTCGCCAGCTATGAGAATCCATTTCTTGCTGTACCTGTCGGACAGAATTCCAAAGGGTACGGTGAGCAGCGAACCCACAAGCGTGCTCAGACCCAACACTATCCCTATTGCGCCCTCATCGAAGCCGATCGACTTCAGGTAGATGGTCTGTAACACCACCAGGTAACCATAAGGAACGCTGATAACGCCCCCAGACAACACTAGGAGGTTCGCATCTCTGCCAAGCCTCATGAACTCTCCTAGGTTGAACGGCAACGAGTCCCAGCGACCCATCGCGCGAAGCCTCAACTGGCGACTAATAACGAGTTCTATGTGCGCCCGGTTCCACCAAATGGGACACGTTTATCTAACCTCGGGGTTGGCCCGGTTGATTGCATATTGGTCCTGATTCGCGCCTTGGCTCTGATGTGCGACCCGACCCCAACATGGACCCCAACTGAGGACTACGTCGATGGGTTAGCACAACAGGCGAAGCCATTCATTCAGGCTTCCAGCTCGTTCAGATCTAAGATATGGACTAAGAGGATGGTGCTTCCGAGGCTAGATGAGCAGGCGGACGGCTCGATCGCGAAGATGTCAGAGCTCGTCCAAGACAGGCTCTCCGGGTCTGGGCTGAACTACGTCGCCCTGCCCTTGGGCTATTTCGACCCGGACAGAGTATGCGCAGAGTTAGTCGACAGCCTGTGCGAGACGAAGATGCCGTTCTTCTCGCTGAAACTGTCAGCACTAGGGGAGCCCCTCGACGAAGATAGAGCGAGGTCGGCTGCAAGACTGCTCAAACGCATAGCTGAGTCAGGAGGGCCACTGGATTGTGCGCGGTTCGCCTTCTCCTGTGGGGATCAGCCAGGGACGGCCTACTTCCCCGACACTGCCTCAGTCAGAAATGGCCTCACCTTGAGCCTCAGGTACGTTCGGGAGACGCAGGACATCCTCAAGAGCGAAGGTGGAAACAAGGAGGAACAGGTGATCTCTCTGTTGAGAGGCGTTGAAGAGGAGGCAATATCGGCATCGAAGCGCTCATCGCTTGAATATCTGGGGATGGACTGCTCATTATCCCCTTGGATGGAGGAGAGCGCGGCGGGCCTCATAGAGTCCATACTGGGAGCCGAGTTCGGAGAACTGGGCACGTATCAGGCCATCTTTGCACTCAATCGATTGATTTCCAGAACCTCAACCAAGCTGAGGAGCTTGGGGTTCAATGAGGTTATGCTACCAGTTGCAGAGGACTCCAAGCTGAAGGAGTTAGCGCTCAACGGCCGCATTACACTCTCAACGTTGATCTCCCTGATATCAGTCTGCGTCGCGGGACTGGACATGGTCGTCCTCCCACTATCCACGAGCATCTCTACGCTGGGCAAGATACTTCAGGATGTTTCCTCCATAGCCAACTCAAAGAACCGACCCGTCGGGATCAGATTGGTGCTCGCCGACGGAAAGCCGGGCGACGAGATCGAGATGGGCCAGTTCGGCAAGGTCGCGATAATGGAGGCCCGGTAGCGCTCGGCGAAGAACTAGAACTAAAAGACCCCGGAGAAGTGAGAAAGAGGGGAACAAAGACGAAGGGTCAAACTGTAATCGTCATCGCCATCGTGGTGGGCGTGGCCATCACTCTGGCGAGTGGGCTCTTTTCCAACACTCCCAGTGGGTTGGTCGGCGCTGTTCACTTCGGATATCCGCTTCCATGGCTACACCAAGTGGTGTATCCAAACGCGCCATTGGAAGTGGACGCCGTGATTCTGTTGATCGACTCCGTCATTTGGATAGTCATAGTCGGTCTGATTCTGTTTCTGATCGAGTCCCTGCGAAGACGGTAGTGCACCCACGACTCTCTACTAGATGATTCCAGTGAAAGCTAGCACCCAGATGATGGTGCGGGAGGTGGGATTCGAACCCACGAACCCCTTCGGGACAGGAGCCTCAGTCCTGCACCTTTGACCTGGCTTGGCGACTCCCGCTCTCTCGCCGGTTTACTCCGTCCGAATTTAACTGTTGTGAATCGGCATTCATCGATATTCGTGATTACCCTATAGAATAATCCGAAATTGATAGAGACAAACGCTTAACCCTGACGGTCAACTACCCCCTCCGTGATTCTAGTCAACGCTCTCAAGACGCAGCCCCTCGAGGAACAGCCGCTTGAGTTGGTGGAGCGAAAGGGCCGGGGCCATCCCGATACCATGACGGACAGCGTGGTGGACGCCATATCCATAGCTTTGAACAGAGAGTTTCTCAAGAAATGGGATGGCATACTCCACTACAACTTGGACAAGGGGTTCTTGGTGGCCGGCAGTTCAAGGCCAAGGTTCGGCGGTGGATCGGTGGAGAAGCCGATGCTCTTGATCATAGGAGACAGGGCGACCGTGGGCGTGGGCACTGAAACCGTAGATCTGGACTCACTCGTGAACCACGTGTCTCGCGACTGGATCAGGCGCAATCTCCGCTTCGTGGACCCGGAGAAGCACCTCAATATCCAAAATGAGATCGGGAGGAGTGCAGGTAATCTCGCTGACATCTTTCTCAGGGGAGGAGAGTTCTTGGGCGCCAACGATACGTCTGCAACCGTCGGCTACGCGCCCCTCACGAAGACCGAGGCGCTGGTGAAGAACATCGAGAAATACGTCAACTCAGCCGACTTCAAGCGCAGCTATCCTGAGGCCGGGGAGGATGTGAAGGTCATGGGAAGGAGAGTGAAGGCGAACGTGGACTTGACCCTGTCGGTCGCATTTGTTGACCGATTCATAACGGACGAAAACGACTACTTCAGGAAGAAGGAGGAGGTGAGATCAGCCGTAGAGGACTTCTCTAGGAAGAACCTCGACAACAACTCCATCACCATCACCCTGAACAACTTGGATAAGCCGGGTAGGGGGATAGACGGAACTTACCTCACTGTCACGGGGACGTCAGCAGAATCAGGAGACAGCGGCGAGGTCGGCAGGGGGAACAGGGTCAACGGGCTGTTCTCGGCGTGCAGGCCGTCAAGTTCAGAGGCGGCTTCAGGCAAGAACCCTATCAGTCACATCGGCAAGATATACAGCGTGATGGCCTTCGAAGTGGCAGACGCGGTGGTCAGAAGGGTCGACGGCGTGCGCGAGGCCTACTTGTGGCTTCTGAGCAAGATAGGGGAGCCCGTGAACTCACCGGGGCTGGCTGCCGCTCAGGTGGTCACGACTGCCAACTCAGACGAAGGCGAGATATCGCGCAAAGTCAGAGAGGTGCTGGAGGATTCTCTCTCCCCGGCTGCCTTCAAGGATCTCATAGACAGGCTGATTCAGGGCAAAGTGAGCCTCTGCTGACAACCTTTTT
>Ga0172364_10004329_pt1 | contig 11293 bp, 12 predicted proteins | sample LakKivSesite10cm_FD_114545 | JGI IMG/M metagenome (GOLD analysis project Ga0172364, IMG submission 114545) | Sediment microbial communities from Lake Kivu, Rwanda - Sediment site 10cm | ecosystem: Environmental > Aquatic > Freshwater > Lake > Sediment | place: Rwanda: Western Province, Lake... | reverse complement strand
CCACGAAGGCAGCCATGACCACCCCCGCCGCGCGCACGATCTGCTGTTGGCCATAGGAGGGCATAGCCGCATTCCTTGACAGTTTGTCTCTCCGGGGTTGCGATGGTATATTATGCACTGGACTCTGACGGGAATGTCGGTCATAAAACCCAGCACATTATAGCACGACCTCGGAAAGGGGGAAAGGGATGCGTCAACAGTGGAGTTTCAGCACTGCAGGGGAGATCATCTTTGGTCGGAACACCGTGCGCCAGCTGGGGCAGATCGTGAGGCAAATCGGCGGCCAAAGGGTCTTGGTGGTCACCGATCAGCACCTCGTCGCGGCCGGGCTGCTGGACCGGGTGCGGGAAAGCCTGGAGGAGGTCAGGGTGGCCTTCGATGTCTTTAATGGGGGCGAACCGGAACCGCGCGTCGAGGCCGCCCGCGCCTGCATCGAGGCCGCCCGCGCTGCAGGGCCGGATACCATCGTGGGTCTGGGAGGGGGCAGCAACATTGACCTGGCCAAAACAGTGGCCATCGTGCTGAAATGGGGCGGGGAGCCGGCCGACTACTTCGGCGAGAATAAAGTGCCGGGGCCTGTCCTACCTCTGGTCGCCGTGTCCACTACCGCGGGCACGGGCTCAGCCGTGTCGCCGGTGGCGGTGCTGACGGATACAGAGCGCAATCTGAAGGTCGGCATCTCCAGCAACACTCTGCGACCCAAGGTGGCGCTGTATGATCCCGTGCTCACGGTGAGCTGTCCGCCTAAAGTCACCGCGGAAAGCGGGATTGACGCTCTGACCCATGCTATTGAAGCCTACACCTGTGTTGATTACCATGCCCTGCCTGTGGCCCCCGATCAGCCGGTGGCCTACTCAGGCAAGTTCCCCCTGGCGGATGCGCTGGCTGAGCGGGCGATCCAGCTCATCGGAGCGAATCTGCGGAAGGCGGTGTACCAGGGGCGGAGCCTGGCGGCGCGAGAGGCGATGCACCTGGGCGCACTGCTGGCGGGTCTGGCCTTCTCCAACGCCGGCACCGCGGCCGTCCATGCCCTGCAATACCCCATCGGCACCCTGACCCATACCTCTCATGGGCTGGGCAATGGGCTGCTGCTGCCCTACGTGATGGAGTATAACCTGCCTGCCTTTCCTGAGGCCTTCGCAGACATCGCCCGCTGGCTGGGGGAGGAGGTGGAGGGTTTATCGGTGTGGGAGGCGGCGCAGCGGAGCGTGGAAGCCGTGCAGCGGCTGAAGGCTGACATCGGCATCCCACGGGCGTTACGGGATATTGGCATCACGGAGGAGCAACTGCCCGCCATTGCGCAGGCCGCCTTTGGAATCGAGCGGCTGATCCGGAACAACCCGCGTCCTCTCTCCGTAGAGGCGCTGGAGGGGATCCTGCGGCGGGCGTGGTAGCCGCTGAAGGGAATCAGGGGCCAGGGCTCGGACCATGCCGTCGGCGCAGCAGGGCCCGGTAGCGGGGCAGGAGGGTGCTGAAAAGCCGGTATAAGAGGGGGTAGACCGGGTAATCATAAGCGCCCAGATAGCGCACCACCTGGCCGCCGAAACCGCGTTTGAAACGGTACACCCCCCACAGGGGATCTGATTCGTCGAAGGCCTCTGGTGCGCCCCAGAGATCGTAGGTGATGCAGCCCTGTGCCCTGGCCCACTTGATGGCGGCCCACTGAAGGACATGATTGGGCATCCGTTGCCGCTCTGCATCCGACGAGGCCCCGTACATGTACCAAGCCCTCTCCCCCCATCGGAAAAGGAAAAGGCCAGCCAGGCATTGCTCTTCATAGTAAGCTAGAAAAAGTTTCCCCAGCTTTCCTCTGAGAAAGGTCCGCCACACATCCTGATAGTAGGCAAAGGGGCGGATCAGAAAATCATCCCGAGCGCTGGTCTCGGCGTAGAGTTGGTAAAACTGGGGCAATTCATCCTCGCCTGCCTCCCCCACCCCTACCCCTCGCCGCTCCGCCAGCCGGATATTGTATCGTGTCTTGCTGTGCATGGCCATCAAGAGCTCCTCCTCCGAGGGGCGCAGGTTCACCAGCACCGTGTTGCGGAACTGGATCTGCTCCGGGGAGAAGTGCCATCCTCGTTCCTTCAACAGGTTGATCACCGCGCCTGCTGTGGGCTCCAGCTCGCTCTCCTCCACCCCCCCATTGCAGCGCAGGTCGGGGTCCATCTTCAGGAAGATGGCTCGCTGCCGTCGGGCCAGTCGCTCCAGCGCGTCCAACACGCGGGGCCACAGCGACAGATCCTCGTAGTCGAAGGCCGGCCCCTTAGGAGCGTACAGCAGGCAGAAGGGGGTGGGGGGCACCGGTCGGCGCAGCACGCTGGCCGCCGCGCGTACCTCTCCTCCCTCCTGGAACAGGAAGCGCAGGGGTTGCCATCCCCAGCGTCCCTTCACCTCCCCCCACTCGTAGGTTTGCAGCACGTGGCCCTGGGGAAAACGGGCCAGGGCTTCATTCCACTCCCGTCGATCCGCGATAGGGACGAGCTCCATCACTATGCACCCCCGCTTCGCCACTGGAGGGCTCTTTGATAGAATTGGTAGAGCAGGGGGCGGTACACATAGTCATAGGCCCCGATGTAGCGCACCAGTTGGCCGCCGAAGCCACGCTTGAAGTGGTACACTCCCCATAGGCCCCCGCTCCGCTTCATAAACTCCGCCTCTAGCACTGCCTCCTCGTCGTCGGGTACGCCCCACAGATCATAGGTCTCACAGCCCCGCGCTTTGGCCCAGTGCATGGCGGCCCACTGCAGGGTGTGGTTGGGCATCCGGTGCCGCTCCTCGTTGGAGGAAGCGCCGTAAAAGTACCAGGCCCGGGGCCCGCAGGCGAAGGCCATCAGCCCCGCCAGGGGCCGTCCCCGGTACTCCGCCAGGAGGAGGCGGGCCAGCCCTGCCGGGACGAAGAGATCATAGGCCCTCTGGTAGTAATCATGGCTGTGGATGCCGAACTCGTCCCGCTCACCAGTGATCTGGCTCAGGCGATAGAAGGTGGAGACGTCCTCCGCATTCCCAACGCGCACCTCCACCTCCCGCCGCTGGGCCAGCCGGATGTTGTAGCGGGTCTTCCCCTTCATCGCCGTCAGGATCTCCTCCTCGGAGGGACGCAGGTCCACGTGGATGGTGCGGCGCGGCTGAACAGCGCGAGCGCTGGGGCGGAAGCCACGCTCCCGCAGGCGGGCGTCGAGCTGGGGGGCATCGAACAGTTCGGGCTCGATGGTGAGGCACACACTGCCTTCCCTCCGGGCCAGGGGATGGATGGCGGACAGGAGTGCGGCCACCGTCTCGGCATCCTCCCAATCCACCAGAGGGCCCTTGGGCACATAGGCCAGGCAGGGACCACGCCTCAGTCCGGGGAAAAAGGGACGTAGGAGGAGTTGGGCACCGGCGCAGATGTGACCCTCCTCCACCAGCGCCACCCGCCGCACCCGCCAGCCGAAGCGCTGCTTCAACTCTCCCCAGAGGCTCGTCTGAAGGACATGGGCCTGCGGATGGGACACGACAAAGTGGTCCCACTCTCCTATAGAGGGGTCGTAGACAGATTGCATGGGTGCATCACGCTCCTTATTCATTCCTTTGCCAGGCTCTATTATATCATGTCCCCTCCGGGCCGCCAGTGTTTGCCCTGCTGCCGATTGGCAGATTGGACAGAAGGATGATATAATGTAGCTTCGAAGACCGCCAACCATCGTCGGCTGTCGGCGGCCAACATCTTGAAAGGTAGCCTCCAAACAAGTCGGAATGGCTTTGGGAAAAAACCTGCAACAGGAGGTAGCACCCTATGGCTCAGACCCACCTCATCGGCGTGGACCTGGGGACGGCGGGCACCAAAGCGGCCATCTACGACGCGCAGGGAGAGCTCCTCGCCCAGGCCTACGAAGAGTCGAAGCTCCACACCCCCCGGCCTGGCTGGGTGGAACAGGACCCTGAGGACATCTACGCCTCGGCCTTGCGCACCATCCGAGAGTGCCTGGAGAAAGGCAACGTTCAGCCGGCATCCGTGGCCGCCATCGCCTTCGATGGGCAGATGGCCGGCATCGGCGGCGTGGATGAAAGGTGGGGCACCCCCATCCCCTACGACTCCTGGCTCGATACCCGCTGCCAGCCCTACATCGCCGCCATGAAAGCTTACGAAGAGCTGATCATCCGCCAGACGGGCGGCCCGCCTACCACATCCCACGGCCCCAAGATCCTGTGGTGGATGCACGAGCGCCCCGAAACCTTCGCCCGCATCCACAAGTTCGTCGTCCCGGGCGGGTATGTGGCCGGACGGATGGCGAGCCTCCCAGGCGGTGAAGCGTTCCTCGACACCACCTACCTCCACTTCTCCTGTCTGAGCGACGCCGAAGAGGCCGCCTGGTCGGAGGAGCTGTGCGACCTCTTCGGCGTGCCCATGGCGAAGCTGCCCCGCATCCTCCACCCCTGGGAGATCGTGGGGCGAGTGACGCCGGAGGCGGCGCGAGAGACGGGACTCCTGGCCGGCACGCCCATCGCCGCGGGCTGTGGGGATCAGGCGGCCGGGATGTTGGGGGCGGGGATGGTGGAGCCGGGGTGGGTCTTCGATGTGGCGGGCACCGCCTCGGTGCTGGCCATCTGCACCGACCGTTTCGTGCCCGATCTGGCGCATCGGACGCTCTTCACCGCCCGCCTGGTCCCCGAAGGGCTCTGGTACGCGCTGGCCTACATCAACGGCGGGGGGCTGAACCTGCGCTGGTTCCGCGATCAGTTCGCCCAAGCCGAGAAAGCGCGAGGGGGAAATGTCTACGCGCTGTTGGACGAGATGGCGTCCGCCGTCCCGCCCGGCTCCGACTCCCTGCTCTTTCTCCCCCACCTGGGCGGCCGTGTCTGTCCCAGCCAGCCGGAGCTGCGGGGGCTGTGGCTGGGGTTCACCTGGGCTCACACCCGGGCCCACTTCTATCGCGCGGTTTTAGAGGGAGTAGCCTACGAGTACGCCCTCTACCTGGGGATTGAAAGGGAGCTCCTGCCGGAGCTGGAGTTCAAGGAGGCACGGGTTATCGGCGGCGGCGCAGTCAGTGGACTCTGGAATCAGATCAAAGCCGATGTGCTGGGGTTGCCCTACCTGCGGCTGAGCCGGGAGGAATGCGCCACCCTCGGCTCGGCCATCGTGGCCGGCTACGCCGTGGGTGCCTTCGACGACCTGCGAGAGACAGCCCGGCGTTTCGTGCGGCCAGTGGGGCGGGTCGAGCCCCGGCCAGAAATGCACCACCTCTACCAGCCCTTCGTGGAGCTCTATGGCTCACTCTTTGAGACGCTGGGGGAGACCTATCGAGCACTGGCTGAGGCCTCGCGCCTCCGCTCGATATAGTCTAAAAGGGGGTAATCATGCGCTTCGCAGACAAAGTAGCCATTGTAACCGGTGGCAGCCGGGGGATCGGACGCGCTATCGCCCAGGGGCTGGCCCAAGAGGGAGCCAGGGTGGTCATCGCCTCTCGCACCCCCTCCGACGGCCAGGCCGCCGTGCTCCAGATTGAGGCTCAGGGCGGCCAAGTCCTCTACATCCAAACTGACGTCAGCCGCCGGGCCGATGTGGAGCGGATGGTGCGAAAAACAGAGGAGACCTTCGGCCCCGTTGAGATCCTCATCAACAACGCTGGCATCCACCGCAGTGCGCCCTTCGTCGAGGAGGGAGAGGAGCTGTGGCAGGAGCTTTTCCAGGTCAATGTCCTGGGCGTGGTGCTGCCCACCCAAGCGGTGGTGCCGGGGATGATGGAGCGGGGGGGAGGGCGCATTGTGATCACCTCCTCCAAAGCGGCCATTGTCGGCGAGCCGGGCCACGCCGCCTATTCTGCCTCCAAGGGCGCTATCCTGTCGCTGACCCGCGCCCTGGCTGTGGAGTTGGCACCCCATCACATCACCGTCAACGCCATCTGCCCCGGCCCGACCCTGACCAGCATGACCGCCGGCCTCTCCGACCCGGAACAGAGGCGGCCGCTGGAAGAGGCGGCCCCCTTGGGGCGCATCGGCCAGCCGGAGGACATCGTGGGCATCGCTCTCTACTTCGCCTCCGACGAGTCGGACTGGTGCACCGGCCAGGCCCTGGCCGTGGATGGGGGGCTATCCATTTTGAAGTAGGGGCGAGGCGTCCCTAGCTGGCTGTATTCCATAGCAGGGCAGTGCTCGGCAGAAGGAGCATCTAGTGATGGTCAAACTCTCTTGGAGATGCCTCGCCCCTACTATGATGCGGGTCATTCAGGTGGGGATGGGGGGTTTCGGTCGCCGTTGGCAGCAGGTCATCGCCGGCTGTAACGAGGTGGAATGGGCGGCCATGGTGGATGTCAACCCTGAGCCATTGGAGGAGGCGCGTCAGCGCTTCGGCCTGAAGCCTGAGCAGGTCTTCACCGACTACCGGGCGGCGCTGGAGGCTGCCGAGGCCGATTTCGTGCTCATCGTCGTGCCACCCACCCACCACCGGGAGATCGCGCTGGCAGCCTTCGACCGGGGTTTGCCGGTGCTCACCGAGAAACCGCTGGCTGACACGATGGCCTCGGCCCAGGAGATGGTCGCCGCGGCTGAAGCGGCGGGCCTGCCCCTCGTCGTCTCCCAGAACTACCGCTACCAGCGCTGGTTCCAGACCATGAGGCGCGCTCTGGCCGAGAGGCGGCTGGGCCGCGTGGATCACCTTGTCGTCAGCTTCCGGCTGGACGTGACGAGCTGGGGCGAGTTCCGCCATCGGATGGAGGATGTGCTGCTGGTGGAGATGGCCATCCACCACTTCGACATGATGCGTTGCCTGCTGGGGCGCGATGCGGAGCAGGTGGTGGCCACCACCTGGAACCCCGGCTGGAGCCCCTACGCCGGCGATCCGGTGGCCGCGGTCCTGATCCTCATGGAGGGGGGCATCCCCATCCTCTACGAGGCCACGGTCGTGGATCGAGGGGTGCCCACGGGGTGGAATGGCTGGTGGCGGGTGGAGTGCGAGGAGGGGGCGCTGATCTACGAGGGCCAAGAGGCCCTGGCCCGCCACGCCGACGATCCTCCGCAGGAGGTGGAGCTGGTGGAGATGGCGTTCGAGAGCCAGGATTATCTGCTGCGCGATTTTCTGGCTTGCCTGCGTGAAGGGCGTGAGGCGGAGACCTCTGGCCGGGACAACCTGCGCAGCCTGGCCATGGTCTTCGCCGCCCGCGATTCGGCGCACGAGGGGATGAGGCCGCGGGACGTGGCGGAGTATCTGGGGGAGTAGCACTCCTTTCTCAGAAGATCGATCATCGTCGCCCTTAAATAGACCATGCGCCTGATGGGGGAGATTGACAATTTGATCCCCACGTGGCCGATTGAGTGAACCAAATGTGTTGTGTTTAGCTGGATTGCGGTAGGAGGTAAAGACGATGATAAATGTGTCCATCAAAAGCGAGATTGTAGAACAACTTGATGCTTTGCCGTATGAGTTGCAACGGCGGGTACTTGACTTCGCACGAGCATTGGCCCTGTCTGTGCCGAAAGGTGTTCCCGGCAAACAACTTCTTCGCTTCGCTGGCGCGATCCAAAAAGATGACTTGCAGGCAATCACCCAGACCATCGAAGCAGGCTGTGAGAGGATTGACCTAAATGAATGGTAGATTCCTCTTGGACACCAATATCATCATTGCCCTCTTCGCTCAGGAATCTTCCGTCCAGAAATGCCTGGAGCGCGCAGAAGAGGTGTTTGTCCCCAGCGTTGTTCTGGGGGAACTCTACTTCGGTGCCCACAAGTCCACAAGAGTTGAAGAGAATGTGGCGCGAGTGGACGAGTTCGCCGCTAGCAGCGCAGTACTGGTGTGCGATACAGAGACGGCGCGACAGTATGGGGTCATCAAGAGCAGGTTGCGAGAAATAGGAAGGCCAATCCCCGAGAATGACCTTTGGATTGCTGCTATCGCTCAGCAGTACGATCTGATTCTGGTCACTCGCGATGCCCATTTCAGCGTGGTCGAGCGCTTGAGCATTGAGACCTGGTAGTACTGGACTGGTGGTTACCAGGTGCTGCACAAGTAGCTCTTTGTCCTTCGCCCAGAGCTGGGGCTAGCCCATTGTCGAAACAGAAGCCAACATGAACAAGGAAGCGGCTGAAATGATCCGGGCTACGCTACAGCCAGCGACTTTCTGGAGACCGAGCACATGGCCCGGCTGGCGAGGATGACTCCCGAGGAGTCACAGGAGATCTTCGAGGTGCTGTATGGCTCTGGAGTCAGACGGGCCGGGAAGCGGGTGGAAACTGGGAGGCCCTGGAGCGTCTGAAGGTGGATCACCTGATCGAGCAGCGCCGTGCCTTTGAGCGACTGGCACGCCGAAAGGGGTTGTTGTGATTCCCCACTTTGAAGCGGCCTTCCGGCATGCCGTTGAGCAGGCTGACAGTGGTGACGTAGTGCGCTTCGAGGATGTCCGCCGCGATATGTGAGGTTTGGCTGAACCGCAGAGAGTACCGAAAGGAGGCCATTGATGCCAGCGATAAAAGTAGAAGAGAAAGAAGATGTTGCCCCTATTTGTCCTCACTGCTCATCTGAACTACAGACCGTATGGGCGCGTAGGCTGGAGTCCGCCTTCGGGAAGCGGTACGTTTACTTCTGTCCGAATTGCAGAAAGGTGTTGGGGGTATCCCATCGAAAGGGCTTTTGGATGGGGTAACTCTTACCCGTAACCTGCTGCGTCTGGCGGGTTGAAATCGAAAGGGGGAAGAACTCTGTGGAACTGGGAATCATCGGCCTGGGACGGATGGGGGCTAACATGGCCCGCAGGCTGCTGCGCAACGGGCATCGCGTGGTGGCCTACAACCGCACCCCGGCCCGGACGAAAGAGATGGAAGCGGAGGGCGTCCAAGGGGCCTACTCCGTGGACGAATTGGTCGCACAGTTGGCACCACCTCGCCCCATCTGGATGATGGTCCCGGCGGGCGACCCGGTGGAGGAGATGATCAAGCAACTGCTTCTGCTGGTCGAGCCGGGCGACATCGTCATGGATGGCGGCAACTCCAACTACAAGGACTCCATCCGCCGGGCGGAGAGGCTGCGCCAGAGGGGCATCCACTTCCTCGACATCGGTACCAGCGGAGGCATCTGGGGCCTGGACATCGGCTACTGCCTGATGGTCGGCGGGGAGCGGGAGGCCTTTGAGCGGGTGGAACCGGCCCTCAAGAGCCTGGCTCCCGAAAAGGGCTACGCCTACGTCGGCCCCAGCGGCGCAGGCCACTTCACCAAGATGGTCCACAATGGCATCGAGTACGGGATGATGGAGGCCCTGGCGGAGGGGTTCGAGATCCTGAGGGCCAAGGAGGAGCTCCACCTGGACCTGCGCCAGATCGCCGAACTATGGCAGCAGGGCAGCGTCGTCCGCTCCTGGCTGCTGGAGCTGACGGAGAGGGCCCTGGCCAGAGACGCCGACCTCAGCGGCATCAGGGATTGGGTGTCCGACTCGGGCGAGGGAAGGTGGACGGTGCTGGAGTCCATTGACCTGGACGTGCCCGCGCCGGTCATCACCCTGGCCCTCCAAGCCCGCTTCCGCTCCCGCCAGGGGGAGTCCTTCGCCGCGAAGCTGCTGGCCGCCCTGCGACGGGAGTTCGGTGGACATGCGGTGAGAGAGGCAGACAGCGAATGAGCCAGAATATCGTACAGAAGGTGATCAGCGACCACCTCCTCTCCGGCCGGATGGTGCCCGGTGAGGAGATTGGTATCCGCATGGACCAGACCCTCACCCAGGATGCCACGGGCACGCTGGCCTACCTGCAACTGGAGGCGATGGGGGTCCCTCGCGTGCGGACCCAACTCTCGGTGAGCTATGTGGATCACAACCTGCTTCAGGCCGACTTCCGCAACGCCGACGACCACCGCTACCTCCAGTCGGTGGCGGCCAGGTACGGCGTGGTCTTCTCCCGGCCCGGCAATGGTGTCTGTCACCAGGTCCACCTGGAGCGCTTCGGCGCGCCGGGCCAAACGCTCCTCGGCTCCGACAGCCACACCCCTACCGACGGCGGGCTGGGCGCACTGGCCATCGGCGCGGGGGGGCTGGACGTGGCCGCGGCCATGGCCGGAGCGCCCTTCTACCTCAACATGCCCCGCGTTGTGGGGGTGAGGCTGGTGGGAGAACTGCCCCCCTGGGTCTCGGCCAAGGAGGTGATCCTGGAGGTGTTGAGGCGTCTGGGCGTCAAGGGTGGGGTGGGAAAGGTACTGGAGTACTTCGGCCCTGGGGTGAGGGCGCTGACCGTGCCGGAGCGGGCCACCATCACCAACATGGGGGCCGAGACAGGGGCCACCAGCTCCATCTTCCCCTCCGATGAGATCACGCTGGCCTTCCTGCGCGCTCAGGGGCGGGAGGGGGACTGGCGTCCCCTGGCCGCCGATCCGGATGCGGAATATGACGAGCTCATGGAGATCAATCTCTCAGAGCTGGAGCCCCTCATCGCCTGCCCCTCCAGTCCCGGCAAGGTGGTCCCCGTGCGGGAGGTGGAGGGCACGCCTGCAGCCCAGGTGTGCGTGGGCAGTTGCACCAACTCCTCCTATCGGGACCTGATGACCGCGGCCGCCGTGCTCAAGGGGAAGCGAGTGCATCCTCAAGTGAGCTTCACCCTCTCCCCCGGCTCCCGGCGGGTGTACCTTCTGATCGCGGAGAATGGTGCTCTGGCCGATCTGATCGCCGCCGGAGCGCGGGTGCTGGAGGTAGGCTGTGGCCCCTGCATCGGCATGGGGCAGGCCCCGCCCACGGGGGGCGTGTCGGTGCGCTCCTTCAACCGCAACTTCCCCGGCCGCAGTGGCACGCCTGGCGACCGGGTGTACCTGGCCAGCCCTGCAGTCTGCGCGGCGACGGCCCTCTTCGGTAGGATCACTGATCCACGACAACTGGGGGAGATGCCCTCCATTTTCGAACCGGAGCGATACCCTACCGACGACAACATGTTGATCTTCCCTCCGGCTGACGGCTCCGATGTGGAGGTGATTCGCGGCCCCAACATCCAGCCGCTGCCCACACGAGGTCCACTGGAGGACGTGATCCAGGGCCCGGTGCTGCTCAAGGTGGGGGATGACATCACCACTGACCACATCCTGCCCGCCGGAGCCGAGATCCTGCCCCTGCGATCCAACATCCCCGCCCTCAGCCGCTACGTGTTTCGGGGAGTGGATCCCACCTTCGTCCAGCGTGCGGAGGAGGCGGGGGGCGGCTTCATCATCGCCAGGGCCAACTATGGACAGGGCTCCTCCCGCGAGCATGCGGCCCTGGCCCCCATGGTCCTGGGGGTGAAGGCCGTGCTGGCCAGGAGCTTCGCCCGCATCCATCAGGCCAACCTGGTCAACTTCGGCATCCTGCCCCTGTGCTT
>Ga0172364_10004327_pt1 | contig 11294 bp, 12 predicted proteins | sample LakKivSesite10cm_FD_114545 | JGI IMG/M metagenome (GOLD analysis project Ga0172364, IMG submission 114545) | Sediment microbial communities from Lake Kivu, Rwanda - Sediment site 10cm | ecosystem: Environmental > Aquatic > Freshwater > Lake > Sediment | place: Rwanda: Western Province, Lake... | reverse complement strand
GGGTGGTGCGTGCGATGTCAGATTGAAAATCATGCTTATGAAATTCGGCAGATAGCCGATCAGCAGTAGGAAGATCCAAGCTAGAGTGGCCAAGAATCTCAATCTCGGGTCTGTACGGACAGACGGAGCGAGTGAAGCTACGAGTATGCCAGCTCCGTATGCAAAGAGTAGCAGGGTCAATGCCATCGCTGTCCCGGCAACAAAGGGATAGAGTGTCACCCGCGTAATAGATAGCATGATCGACGCAGGGATCACCAACAATACAGACGTGCCGACACCCCAATAGACGAAGCTGGCTGCCATGACGGCCTCTCGTAGTGTGGATTCTTCGACTGGGCGGTAGCTCAGTGGCTCAAGGAGTCCCTGAGACGTCATTATCGATGTCGAGGTGGCGACAGCTATGAGCGTAGCCACCAACTCCGCTGCCCCCATTATGCCGAAGAGCAGAGGGAAGGAACTGGGAGAGCCCAGTGGAGGGGACGAGTAGATCATTATGCTGAGGCCCAGAATAAGAGAGACGGCGGTGCAGACGACCGCCGGAATCAGGTTTGCCTGAATTATCGAGCCACTACCTTTCCAGAAACTCCAAGTCCTTATTGTCTGCCTTTGTCTGGCGGACCGATATGCAGACTCCTTTGCCAGGGTTCTTGCCAGCTCAAGCCAAGAGACCATGCTTCATCTTCACTCACAGAGCCTTGAGGGCCGTGAGAAGATCCTGTATCTCGCCGCTGACCCCAGTGACCTGCAGGAAAGCTTCCTCCAGGTCTTTGGCACCTGTTCTTGATCGCAGATCTTCTAGCTCGCCCTCCGCGACGACCTTGCCTCCCTGCATGATGGCGACTCGTTTCGAGATAGCCTCCGCAATCTCCATTACATGAGTGGATATCATGACGGTCTTTCCTTTGGAGACGTAATCCAAGAGGGTCTCCTTCAGAATCTTCGCGGACTCAGGATCTAGACCGGAAAACGGTTCGTCCAAGACCAGAACTGAAGGATCGTGAATGATGCTCGCTGCCAGAACGATCTTCCGCCTATTCCCGTGGCTTAGCTCTCCAATTGGTTTCGTCATGTATTCGTCCAGAGCTAGAAGGTGAACCAAAGCCTCCGATCTGGATCGTACGAGTTCACTTGGCATCTCGTACAGGCTGGCTATGAAACTCAGGTATTCCGCCGGCGTGAGACTATCGTACGTCACTACCTCTTCCGGCATGTACCCGATGCTTTTCCTCACCGCGATCGGGTTCAGCGTTGCATCGACTCCGTTGACCAAGACCCTTCCCGAATCTGGTTTCAGCATACCAACTGTCAATCTCATCAAGGTGCTCTTCCCAGAGCCGTTTGGGCCTAGGAGTGCATACAGCAACCCGTTGGGGATCCTGAGGTCAATCGCATTCACGGCTACGACATCTCCGAAGCTCTTTGAGATCCTGTCGTACACTATCCCCAGTTCTTGACCTTCCTGAACTGTCGGAACTCCCTGATGAACCAACTATTCGCTATTTGACCACTGTGTATATAGGGATTCGGACTTGTGACTATAGGCTAACGACTTTGGAATCTCCTCTGACGTGTGTCTTTTCTTTTACTATTTCCGAGTGAGTTCGGAAGCTGCTTCTTTGTCCACTATCAGTGTCACATCAGGATGGTTCCTGAGCAATGACGCAGGCACTTGTACCGTTTGAGGTCCTTCTATGGCCTTGACGATTGCTTCGGCCTTGGTTCCACCGCTAGCAAGTAGAATGATCTTCTTGGCTTCTAGTATGGTGCCTATGCCCATCGACAAGGCCTTGCGCGGAACTTCGCTCTCGTTCTTGAAGAATCGGGCATTGTCCCTGGTCGTCTGAGGAGTAAGACTCACTATCCTCGTCCTGGAATCTGCAGCCGAACCCGGCTCGTTGAATGCTATGTGACCATTCCCTCCGATCCCAAGGACCTGGATATCTATCCCTCCTACTGTTTTGATTGCCTTCTCGTAGTCACGGCAGAAGGCTTCAGTGTCTTTCGCCTTTCCATCCGGTATGTGAATCCTGCTTTTGTCCACGTTGATGTTGTCGAATAGGTTACGGAACATGAAGTAGTGATAGCTTTGGTCATGATTCGGATCAAGACCTAAGTATTCATCCAAGTTGAAGGTCGTGACGCCAGAGAAGTCTAGCCCTTCTTCTTTGTGCATCCTGATCAATTCTTTGTACAAACCTAGAGGAGTGCTGCCCGTTGCTAGCCCTAAGACGAGATTCTTGTTTCTCCTCAGTTCGGCAGCCACTACTGAGGCAGCCTTCTTGCTCATGCCGTCGTAGTCGTTCGTGATTACGAGCTTCATGTTCATCACCCACTCGGCCGTTCCTTAGAGAATAGATAAGCCTGGTTCTTTATCGTCTCTACAAGAGGGCAGAGGACAAACATCGTCTGTCAAGCACATATTAAGCGGGCTCGACACGATGGAGAGACTTGACATTCAGGCGAATCGAGTGGAACAAGATCAAGTTGGACAACGGGGCCTTCGAGTCAGCTGGTGTCTTCGACGTGAACAACGACGGAGTTCTGGACATCGTGTGCGGAGGATATTGGTACGAAGGGCCTGACTGGAAGAAGCATAAGGTGTGTGACTTGCCACTCTTCGGGGAATACTACGACGATTTCTCCACAATCCCGCTGGACGTGAACGGAGACGGTTACACGGACTTTGTCACTGGCGGATGGTTTGGCAAGACTCTTTACTGGAGGGAGAATCCACTTGGTCGACCCGTGGAATGGAAGACCCACGTGATAGATGAATGTGGCAACATAGAAACGACACGAGCTTGGGACGTGGACGGAGACGGCGAACTGGAAATAGTACCGAACACCCCCGGTGGTCCGATGGTAGTCTACAAGCTCATCAGAGACGGGTCTGGGAGAGGAACGGGACAGTTCCGGAAGCACAAGATCTGGGACGGCGTCAGCGGCCATGGATTGGGATTCGGTGATGTCAATGGCGATGGCAGGGGCGAATTGATCCTAAGGAAGGGCTGGCTTGAGCCCCCGACCAGACCTCTAGAAGAGCAGTGGACCCTTCACGAGGAGTTCGACTTCGGAAGGGCGAGCGTACCAATTATAGTTGAAGATCTCAACGGCGATGGCTTGGCAGAACTGATAGTAGGTCAAGCGCACGGCTACGGCCTCGATTACTACCAACAGTCATCTGACCAGAGTAGCCAAAGGAAGTGGACTCGGATCCCTATCGACCCGTACTTCTCACAGTATCATGAAATGCAATGTGTGGACATTGACGGCGACGGCGAACGTGAGCTCATCACCGGGAATCGCTACCGGGCCCACTGTGGAACTGAAGCCGGCGAGAATGAAGAGGTGGGACTGTACTGCTTCAAGTGGAACGGTCAGTCGTTCACAAAGCAAGTCATTGATCACGGCAAAGCGGGTGAGGCCTCAGGTACCGGAATCTTCATGGCGATCGCAGATATTGACGGTGATGGGCGATTGGATATTGTAGCCCCAGGAAAACAAGGGCTCTTTCTCTTTCGAAATCTAGGGCCTGAGACGGTTGGCGACAAAAAGCCTCAAACGGGAAAGACATGAGAAGGTGAAAGTGGATGGACAGAGTGAGAATCGGATTTGTGGGGACCGGCAAGATGGGGCAGTGTGCACACCTGAGGAATTACGTGAACCTACCAGATTGTGAGGTCGTTGCAATCGCGGAGCTGAGGCCCAAGTTGGCGCAGGAAGTGGCCAAGAGGTATGGAGTTCCTCGAGTCTACGGAGATCACAGAGAGATGTTGAGGCAGGAGAAGCTCGATGGCATCGTTGCCCCGCAACCGTTCACACGCCATGGGGTCATCGTTCCAGAGCTGATGAAGGCTGGAATCCCCGTGTTCATTGAGAAGCCCTTGGCAAGCTCTGTCGAGGTGGGCGAAAGAATCGTTCAGGCCGTCAAGGAAAGTGGCACGTGGCTCATGGTTGGCTATCATAAGAGAAGCGATCCTGCCACGATGTATGCTAAGGCAGAGATTGACCGACTCAAACGAACCGGTGAATTTGGGGAGATGCGTTACGTTCGAATCACTATGCCGCCTGGGGATTGGATCGCAGACGGGTTCATAGGTTGGATTGACTCAGGCGAACCTGTGCCTAAGCTTGAGTCGGATCCTCCGGCTGCTGATATGGACGAACGCACGTTCAAGGAATACGTTGAGTTCGTCAACTACTACATTCACCAAGTGAATCTGCTCAGGCATCTGTTAGGCGAATCATATAGGGTCAAACACGTTGATCCATCCAAAGTACTGTTGGTCGGAGAAAGCGAAAGTGGCCTTCCGGGAGTCATAGAGATGGCTCCATATTTCACAACCATCGACTGGCAGGAGTCCGCACTAGTTTGCTTCAGAAAGGGTTGGATCAAACTTGATCTTCCAGCCCCGTTGACCTTCAATAGGCCCGGGCGAGTAGAGATGTTCTGCGACCTTGGTAAGGAGACCGTTCCTCGCACCACTGTCCCACAACTGCCCTGGGTTCACGCGATGCGGCAACAGGCAGCTAACTTCGTGAGAGCCATCAGGGGAGAGGGAAAGCCTCCCTGTGAGGCTCGGGAGGCCCTTGAGGATCTGAAAGTCGCACGTGAATACATCAGGATCTCGAAAGGATTCTGACTTTTCCTAGAGACAGGCATCCGCCATCTCTGAGATCACTCTCAGAGGATCTTTGGCCTTGACTACGCCGCTTGCGAGAAGCACTCCTACCGTTCCTAGCTTCAGGGCAGCACGCACGTCCTCGGCCGTCGTTATGCCTGCTCCGCATATTACCTTCGCGGTGGACCCTACTCTCCTGACTCTGTCAATCGAACCTGTCACGACTTCTGGTTTTGCCTTTGACACAGGTATTCCGGTCCCTATCAGTTCTGGAGGTTCTATTGCGACGAAGTCTGGGTTCAAGGATGAAACCGCGCCAGTCGTGTCAGCAGTATCCGCGCATACCAGAGAGATCAGCTTCAAGGAACGAGCATGATCCACGGCCTCGCTGATGAGCGGGAGGTTGACCCTCCTCTCTGAGTGGTTCAATATGAAACCGTCTGCCCCAGTGTCTTTGATTGCTTGCAGTGTGGTGAAACCGGTGAAGGCACCCGTCTGTGCCTGATCCACAGCTTGGGCGAATACCGGTACCTCAACCTCTGAGACTATCGCTCTCAAATCAACGAGTTGGGGTGCGACCGCGATGGTCACTCCCTTTTCCTTCCATACCTTCTCGGCCATCTTCGCCAAGTCGAGCGATTTCTTCCCCAAGGACTCTTGGTACGCCTTGAAGTTGATCACGATTGCCGGAGTCTTCATCGCTTTCACGTCCTACCCGACAGTTGAAAAGGGTTATTGAACTCAGCTCGCATAGTAATAATTCCCAGATGCCATCTGCTCTTGATCAGCTCTAGACCCAGGCTTGTTGATTCTGGGTCGGCCAGTGTCCACGTCTCTCCTGAACGTGATTAAAAGTGACGACAGCAATTTGTTCATGCCGTTTCTCATGGATGTAGGTGAGTTGACGTGACCAGAAATGCCCGGTTCACCATCAAGTACAACAAGCCTGTCAGAGACGAAGTCGACGAAGAGGATGTCGTGTTCCACCACGAAGGCGACGGATGCCTTGGCTTCCACGATACGTCGGATCGCCTTCTGTACGGCCATCCTCTGTTCGACGTCCAAGTAGGCGCAGGGTTCATCAAAGAAGTAGTAGTCAGCTTTGTGAATCAGAGCAGTTGCCACTGCGACGGATTGCAGTTCCCCGCCACTGAGTGTGCTCACATCTCTGTCGACCAACTTGTCTACTCTGAGCGGTCTCAGGATTTCCGTTTCGGCCCATGACGGTATCTCTTGCGTTCCAGCGCTTCCCTGCAGGATTGTTGAGACGGTTCCTGCGAAGACATCGCTCAAGTACTGAGGTTTGTAGCTGATTGAAGGGTTGGACTCTCCGAAATAGTCCTTGATCACCTTCTTTATGAAGGTGGTCTTTCCGATGCCATTTGGTCCCACGACCCCGATCACCTGTCCGACATACGCCTTACCACCGTCTATTTTCAGTCGAAAGCCGCCCAAGTCCATTGAAGCCTCTTCCCACTGCAGTGACTCAACCGCTTCCATTTCACCAGGTGGGGGTCTGGCTGTGAACCTGATAGCCTCCCTCCTGATCCTGATGTTCTCGGACCTCAGATATCCCTCAAGATACGAGTTGACACCCACCCTGGATGCCATGACGTGTGAGACGATGCCATAGACGGCGGGCTCTCCATAGATCACGGAGACATAGTCCGCCAAGTAGTCCAGCAGCCCAAGATCATGCTCCACGATCAACAGGGTCTTTCCTCTTTCTTTGAGGCCACGCAAGACCTTCGCGACAGCGATCCTCTGCGATACGTCCAAGAAACTCGAAGGCTCGTCGATCAGATACAAGTCTCCATCTTTCAGGATGGCCTCTGCTATCGCGAGCCTCTGGAGCTCGCCACCGCTGAGCAATCCTATGTCTCGGTCCAGCAGATTGGACAGTTGAAGAGCCTCCGAAACGTCAGTGATCGCCGCATTGCCCGCAGCTCTTGATAGGACATCCTGAACTGATCCGCTCACTGTCTTTGGCATCAGGTCCACGTACTGCGGCTTATGTACCACACGGATCTTGCCGCTCATGATGTTCTTCAGAAGAGAGGATGTGGTGGTTCCTCTGAGGCGGTCGGCTATCTGATCCGGGTCTGGATGAGCGTCGGGATCCCCCAAGTTCGGGGTGATCTCCCCAGCCAGTATGTTCAGGATCGTGGATTTGCCGGTGCCGTTCTGTCCCACGATCGCCGTCACCTCTCCCAGCTTGACCTCGGGGAACCTGAACAGCTTGAATCCGTTCACGCCGTGGCGGTGAAACGCCTCCTTCTCGATCTCATCGGGCAGGTTCACTACACTTATCGCGAAAAACGGGCACCTCTTCACGCAGATGCCGCACCCTATGCAGACTTCTTCGTCGATGATCGGAGGCAGAGCTTCGTCCAAGAAGTATATGGCCTCCTTGCCCGTCCTCACAACGGGACAGCTCTTTCTGCATACCCTACCGCTGTCCTTGGGTCTGCAGGCCGACTTGTCGATTACCGCGACTCTGACCAAATCAACTCTCACCCGTTTTGCATCGAATGAAGAAGTGTGGCGTACCTGAGCCTAGACCGCCAAATCCTCAGGCGTTATGCTGATTGAGGATCTGCGTTCAATGCGTTCGATTTGTCCGTCTCGTATCCACGCGAGCCTGTCGCTCACGTCCACCATCTTCAGGTCATGTGTGGCGCAGATCACTGTCGTGTTCTTCTCGATTTTCAACCTATACAGAAGCTGAACTATTGCCAACCCTGTAGAAAGGTCAAGGTTGCCGGTCGGCTCGTCTGCTAGTATGATCGACGGGTCGTTCGCTAAAGCTCGCGCTATGGCCACCCTCTGTTGCTGACCGCCGCTGAGCTCTGTGGGCCTGTGATCCATCCTGTCACCTAGTCCTACCATCGTAAGGAGTTCTGCTGCCTTCTTGTCTCTCGCGAGCTTGCTCATTCCGGTGAATATCATCGGAAGAGAGACATTGCCCGAGGCAGTGAGGACGGGGATCAGGTTGAAGGTCTGAAAGATGTAGCCGATCTTTCTGCTACGAACCCAAGCGAGTTCTCCCATGCTCATCTGGGCCAGTTCTACGTTGTCGATCTTCACGGAGCCCTTGGTTGGCTTGTCTAGGCCTCCTATCATGTTGAACAGAGTTGTCTTGCCGGAGCCACTGGGCCCCATTATGGAGAGGTACTCCCCCTTCGCGACCGATAGATCTATACCTTTGAGTGCCTGTACGACTCCTCCTCTGAGTACGTATTCCTTGTGGAGGTCAGAGACTTCCACCACTGGGGTCCCAGACATCATTCCGGCAGATGATACTGGAGATTAAAAGTCTTTTATCAGAGTTGGGGGCGCGGTTTTTGTGATAGAAGGAGGTTTCCTCCTGATTTCCTCAAACAGAGGCTACGAGAACGACGCGCTCCTAGAGACTTTCGCAGTGGGCGTGGAACACGGCATCGAGGTTCGATTGTTCGGATTTGTGGACGAAGGCAGGGTTGTAGCTCAGACGGCAGATGCTGACCAAGCCACAGATGTGCGATTGCTGAACGACCTCAACGACCGCAGCGGCAGGCTGAGGTACATCAAGAAGGCCACCTCATGTTCGATGATCGGGAAATTGGAGGAACTCGATCAGGTGTGTGACGCGCTGAATTCTGCGCTCCTGATTCACCCAAGCAGAGAACACGTGGCTGTAAAGCTGGAAGGAATCGGCTTCAGTGACCCTAGGAGGACGAAAATGATTTCACGAATCATGGCGGGACCCGTAGCTGCTGACCTGCGGACTCCGCAAGTCATCGCCTACGTTTACTTGAGCAAAGAGCTATTGGTGGCTGGCCTGACAAAACCACTACCTGTACTTGGCGTAGAAGATGGCCCCTCTCTCGGCTAGGGCCTTCGTCAATTCCTGTTCGCTGAGTTCCGCTAAGCTGTCCCTCGGGATCCCGTACATCTCCAGTAAGCTCGAAAGACGTGAGCTGCTGTTGGAGAAGGCGAGATCTCCTGCACGCGAGTCAGCATACTTCTCAAACAACCTGATCGATTCTAACGCTTCATCCTTGTTCGCGGAGAAACTCACCAGCACAACATTTCCCTCACCTTTTGGAGCAAGTGCCTTGACCGCTACATCGAAATTGTTCACGCCCGCCATCACCAACAACAGTTCGGAGTCTATCCTGTTCATCTTGTTGTACCCATGTTGATGGGCGGACACGACATCCTGCAGTGAGAAAACCACGTGGTCTTCGTTCAGCACCCGATCCGGATCGATGACCTGAACGTAGGTGGACTTCATTTCATCTCTGATCTTCTGCACGATTTTGAAGCAGTCCATGCTCGTCACAGGGATGACTGCGACTACCGCCCACCCGCCCGCAATCTTCTTTTCTCGCACCAACTGATTCAAGTTTGCAAGCACACCTTTAATAACCGTTCAACGTAGCGCCTCAACGCGAGGATGGTGGAGAACCGACCGTACGACCTTGTCGATTGGGCTGGCTTCTATCATCTCTGCCTAGAACTCGTGGATAGGATCTTGGCTTCTGGCAAGAAGTTCGACGCGATAGTCGGAATCAGTCGGGGTGGGCTTGTACCGGCAAGGATACTGTCGGATGAACTGGAGAACCCCAACGTCGTCATCGTCAGAGTGGAGTACTACACTGACATATACAAGGTTCGTCCTGAACCCAGAGTGATTCAGGTCCCCGAGATACAACTATCAGGAAAAGACGTGCTACTGGTTGATGACGTGGCGGACAGCGGAAGGAGTCTCGAATGCGTTTCCAAACTCCTCAAACACGAGGGCCTAAAATCTCTATCGATAGCCACCGTCTTCTACAAGCCCTGGAGTCTGGTCGTTCCGGACTTCTACGTCAGGACGACAGACCGGTGGATCGTGTTTCCTCACGAGCAACGAGAGGCGATCTTGGCGATATCCAAGAAGATGGGAGATGCAACGTCCGATGCCGTGAGACAGCAACTGATAGACATAGGTTTCGAGCCGAGTGTCATCGACAGAGCGCTAAAGAGAAAGAGGGTCTAGTTGGATTTCGGCTTTTCCAGACCCCAGAGATTTCCAGCAGCATCAACAAGATCTCCAACAGTAGAGACCAAGGCGAATGCCATGCTGTAGAGTGTGGTTGACCTTTCCTCGAACCGTTCGGCGACTTCTATCGCACCATCTATGTATGAGAGCAGTCTTTCGTACTCCGAAGAGATTTGGCCGCCGGATCTGAGCAGGTGGACATCGTAAGACTCTCTAGGACTTCCGGTCTGTATGTACATCAGTGCCTCCCTTGCGCCGGCCAACGAGGACACTAACAGGGCATTGCCATCTCGTTCTTCACTCAAGTAGCGGGAAAGGATGATGTTGGCTTCTCCCACCTTTCGCTTGGCCCATCCGTATGACTCGCTCGAGACTAACACTTCCATGCTCGTCTATGCGGCCTCACCGACTTGTTCAGTCTCGGGTTCAGGCTCTTGTTCTGCCTGAGACTCAGCGAGTTGCCTCTTGACCTGAGAAGTGACGTAGCCAGCTACCTTGTTGATTATGAACTTCGAGTGCGTATCAAGCACCTTGACTAAGAATTCCTTGTTGGACTTGAAGTCGGTTGAGAGCTGACTTCCATATGTCGCTAGTATCGTGCTTCCGATCCTCTTGATCTTGGTGTCGTATACTCTCCCCAACCGTCTCAGTCCTCGACAGGGTCAATTCCGTCGTTTTTAAACACTTGGTCGGAAAGTTTTTATTAGGGGTATCGCTGAGCTAATTCGATAGCACATGTCACAAGCCGTTCCCGCCCAGTTGCAGGGTCAACCCGTCTACATTCTGAAGGAAAACGTAGCGAGAACGACCGGGGAAGACGTCGTGTCAAACATGCTGAGTGTAAGTGCGGTCGTCGGAGAACTCGTCAGGGGCTCTCTGGGACCAGCTGGCATGAACAAGATGCTCGTCGGCACATTCGGTGACATAACTTACAGTAAAAGCGGGGCGACCATACTCTCGGAGGCGAATGTTGAGCATCCCGTCGGGAAATTGTACGTTGAAGTTGCTAAGACGATAAACAAGAACGAAGGGGACGGGGCTTCAAGGGCCATCTACCTGGCCTCGAAGCTGGTTGAGAGAGGGGCTGAACTCACGAGAAAGGGCATACACCCTGCAGTCATCGCAGAAGGATACGCCAAATCAACCGAATACGCCATGCAGACGTTGGAAAAGCTGGCGATCAAGGTCAAACCTGACGACCGTAGCATGCTAAGAGATGTCGCTAAGACGCTGATAGTCGCTACTATGGGAAAGACGGAGACCGAGACTGTAGAGAAATGCACTGACATAGCTCTGGAAGCGGCTTTGAGGGTAACGCAGAAGGGAAAGGATGGGTACGAACTCGATCAAGACGACGTGTCTGTAGTGAGCAAGGTCGGCGGCCAACTGCTGGATTCTGAACTCGTGAACGGACTGATAATCGAGAAAGAGGTAGCCGCGCCGGGGATGCCTAGGAGGGTTGAGGACGCAGGGATAGCGTTGATAGATTTCGCGTTGGAAGTGAAGAAGACCGAGATATCCACGGAACTCGAATTCAACGACCCCCGAACCATGATGAAGATGAAGGAGGAAGAACGAAGTACAGTGGAGGAAAAGGTCGCCAAGATAGCCGGAAGTGGGGCCAACGTTGTGTTCTCTCAGAAGGG
>Ga0172364_10004323_pt1 | contig 11303 bp, 15 predicted proteins | sample LakKivSesite10cm_FD_114545 | JGI IMG/M metagenome (GOLD analysis project Ga0172364, IMG submission 114545) | Sediment microbial communities from Lake Kivu, Rwanda - Sediment site 10cm | ecosystem: Environmental > Aquatic > Freshwater > Lake > Sediment | place: Rwanda: Western Province, Lake... | reverse complement strand
TCGACTTAGCTAAAATCGTCTCCCGAATCTTCATCCTCTTCGCCCTCTTCCGTAAAATACTCTTCCTGGAGTTTAGGAACCATCGAGCTCGTAACCTCCGGGAAACCAACTTGCTTTTTCACTTCCTGGCTAATTTGGTCGGCGAACTCCTGGGGCATGTGCAGGATGTATTGAATCCCGCCAGTGCCTTGCTGAACGTAGCCGACATGATTGCCATTGACGACTAAGTACCACTGACCAAAAGAAACCCCATTGGAATCTTTATGGTCAGCAAGTGTTACTTCAAACTTGTCCATTATTATGCTTCTTTGGTAAACGTAGGTACGTTACTTGCGACAGTGCTATTACCACCACCGTCTAGTTTCCAGTTAATCGTAGCCTTCATGACCGTGTCATTGACAAGTTCAGGGTATTCAATGCTGGTGATAAAACAAGTGCCAGCAAAGTTTGCTTGATTGGTCGCAGCGACGGTAGCAACTTGCTTGGGAAAAGTAATCGTAACAAGAGCAGTTGTGCCAGGAGCCGGCAAAACTTGCGTCGTTTGTGCGCCAGTAAGACCTTCCTTTTGATCGAACAAAACAACGGCGGAACCTTCTGGAGTTTCCAGCAGGTCGGTTGGAATGTATCTCTTATGGCTTGTAGTCCCGAGCGTGCTGATTTCAAGCGGTTCAACTGATTGGCTGCCAACAGTAATGCTTTCAATCGCAAACGATTGCGTGAACGTGGAAAACGTCAGCGCTGCTCCATTCCCGGTATCTGCAATTGTCATTTTATACGTCCTCTAAAAACGTGATCAAGAAATCCTGCGAGGCGACATACCTCGCAACCTCAGTGCCATCGGTAGGTAAATTAACGTAGTGCGATTGTCCTGTATCGCAGCTTACGTTCCTTACTGACACACCGCTCCTTGTGCCACGCATTTGAATTATAGCCAATCTCACGGCTTCCGCTACTTCATTCGCCTTAGATCGTTTTGCTGCATAAGCCTCGATTGTAACCCTCGCCTCCACAAGCCTGCCAAAAGTGCCCTGAATTGTGTCCAAATGCCTGCCGCTGACTCTCCAGAATACCAGGGCTGGCAGCTGGTCGCGGTCGTCCAGTAAATCTGGGCGAATTCGCGTTCCCACCAAATTGGTGACCGCTGTCGTAGCGGCAAGGTAATCGTAGATGGCAGCATTCAGATCCGTCATCGAATTGTTTTTAGCCTCCGGCGAAGCTCCGAAACCATTGCCCTTTTGAATTCGCGAGCAATTTGGTCTCTGTTTTCGTCTACCGCCCGCTTAATGTAGTCATTGTCTTTGGCTGTTACTCTTGGATGATTGACAGGCCGCTTGCCCCAGTACCATCGCTCGCGAGTGTCTTTTTGCATCGGGTGGACGAAATTGTGAATGTTTCCTTCGGGGAACCGAGGGCCGACAAGTGCGTACGGATCCTTGGTTTTCTTATTCGTTCTCTTGGCTCGGATCACCAGGTCTCGGCTGATTGTCGTGCTCCACTTGTATTTGCTTGTCATGCTGGGCAGCCAGCGATCGCGGGTTGTCTTAAAGCTACGTCGCGAAATTGGAACCTTTTCTGCAATGCGCGCTTTCAGCAAGTCGCCGGCAACATTCAAAGCGTTATCGTTAGCAGCCTTTTGCACCTCAAATGGAAGCTTGACAAGATACTTTTCAAGTATTTTTGCTCCGCTCTCGTCAATCTGCAAGGCTAAAATTTTTCCCATTATTTAATTACCTTGCAATGAAGTTCCATGTACATGTTGCGACCAGCAATTGGCCTGACGAAGACAACACCATATTCCTCGCCATCAAACTGAATGCGATTTACGGGGCTGTAGACATCGCTGTATCGCACGGTAAACACGCAGTCGACTCCTTCCTCAACCTGCCTGCCATTGGCTGTCTGGTAGCCTCTGACGTACTCATAATCGGCAGGCTCGCCGCTCAGCACATCCAGCCAGCTAACCACCTCTTGGCCCTGGTCCGTAGTTTTGATCGGCACCTGCACTGTGATGCGGTGGCGGAGTGCCGAGATGCTATTCCTGGCCTTGCCTTTGTACATCAGGGATAACTCGACCGCTGGAGGTTGGCGATCTGGTTATAGTAAGTCTTCATGGTCGGAGGTGCAGGGTTGTCCCCACGGTCACCATCGAAGTAATGACCGACGAGCAGCAAGAGGGCATGCTTGACCTGCCGTGGAATGGCTGCGTCATTGGCATAGCCGGCGACGAACGTCACCGTGACGGCATCCCAGCGGTCTTGCACGTCAGGCCATGATTGATTCGGCTTAAGCCTGATTTCTCTTGCCGTCTGGTCGTAGGCATAAACGCTGCTGGACAAAGCCTGAGATGCGCCAGCCTGGTCGAAATAGGCAATGCTCGAAATAGTCGAAACTGGGAATTTGCTGATTCGCAGCCCGTCCTGAAAGACTGGAAACAGCTGGACCCAAGTCTGTGCGAGGATCGCGCTGCTGGTGTCTTGCTCGTACTTGCTGACGGCGGACTCAATTAAAAGGTCGAGCTCCTCGTCGTGGCTGATGTCTGTGACGTTGAGGTTGAGGTGCTGTTTGACCTCGCTCTTCTTCAGCGGCAGGCTCGTCGGAGCCACTGTCCGATAGTGCCGGATCAGGTCGTCCTTCTGCTTGTACGGCGAGATTTCGTCGTATGAGTACATTTGCCACGGGCCTCGCTAGTTCACAGATTTCGCCAGCCTTGAATCGACGCCAATCGCGCGAAAACTTAATCAACATCAACATTTCGTTTTTGCCAGTCTTTGGGGTAGGTGTGGACTGGCTTGTATTGTCCGTCCACCTCCAGAAATTCAGAAATGACTTCTTCGAGGTGGCCGATGGTATTGAACGGATCGACGTACAGGGTCCGGCCAGCCTTCTCCCATTGTCTCCAAAACCAAATATCGTCGTCAATCTTTCCCTCGCCCCATTCTCCTTTTTCGTTTGGCTGAGACCAAAACCAGGGCTTGGGAACATCCTTAAGCCGATCAAATTTAATCGCAGTCAAGCCGAAGTGACCCGTGCTAATCTGCACCGGCTCACCGTTGCTCGACAGTTCTGTTTTGCTTCCGGATGTCATCAGCGGCGTTTCTCGCCCGCGCCCCCGCTGAATAGTGGTAAGCGCGTCGATGTTCTCGTATGTTATAAGCACGCTCAGCAATTGCTGAACGTGCTGATATGTGAACACTGAATCAAAGTCGACGGTAATTCCGACTTCGCATCCAGTGGCAATCGCTTCCTCAAACATGGTTTGCATGCACTGTCCATAGAACACGCCCCCCGAAACCATCAGCGGAACTTTGCATTTCGACAATGAAAGCTCGATGTGATTTCTTGCCCAAGTAGGCTCGTACCGTGGCGCGGTCATAAATGCGCAGCACTTGACCCGCTTTGTAATTGTTTCCATCGTCGCCCCGAGTGGTTAAATAATTACAGAACAACAACGCTGGTGCCGGAGTCAGAAAGCGCGTCTCGCGAACCCTTGTCCAGCACTGCAACAGCGGAGCTTAAAACTGCGCCATTGGTGGTCGTGTCTGGAGTCACGGTCAAGCGGATATACCGCTTGCGACCGCTAAGGCTCAAATGGTTTACAGCAACCACAGCCGCAGTGTTGTCAACCGTTCGGTTAAAGGTGGCGTCGAACGTGGCAAAGTTGGTGGCGACAGTGGTATCGCTTTCCGACAGCTGAATAGCAACATTCGTGCTGTTTGTGTTTGCCTCAGCGCCAAGCGTTACAAGGATCATTGCATTGTGCGCGCCTTGCGTATCAAGGTTTGCCGTTCGTGCCGTCGTAGCTGCCGTGGCCGGAGCCAGGAGCTGCGAATAACTTTTGCTTTGCAAGTCTTTCATTTGTTAAACCCTATAGAAGGATGCTAGTTACTAGGAGGGCACCCGCAGTGTAGCTACGGATGCCCCCGGAAACCACTCGGGGCGGTCGAGTGGATCATCAAGATGCAGCTGTCTTCAGAGCCACCATTGGACCTGCAAGTGATGCAGTTCCTTTTTCGTGAATCTGAATGTCAAACCGTTCCGTTGCACGAATGGCAATTGCATCCGAAGTAAAGTAAACCGATTCGTCAGTACGAACGGTCACTCCACGCCGAACGCCCATCGTTCCGCACATGCGGAGGTCACCGAAGTAGCACAGAATTGTCGAAACCGACGCACCTGTGGTCGATGGAAGGACATCTACAAATTCCACGGGATAACCGAGGAACTGTTCGGTCGGACCTGTTGCAAGGGTGCCGTTGGTGTTTCCACCGACCGCATCCATCAGCCGAGCCATCGACGCCCAGTAAACAGCATTGTGGATATACCACCGAGGCTGCATTCCCGGAAATCTCGCCAGCTTGCCCACGGTGGCCTCGAAATCTACGAGGTCAAGCGTGCCAGCACCAGTATTGCCAGCTAGCGCATCATGAACAGAGCCAGCAGCAAGAGCTGATTCTAGGCCAACAATGCCGCCGTAGGTCGATGTACCATCACCACGGAAGCCTGCACGGTCTTCGGCATCAGCAAAGCTGTACGCAATTTCCTCGGTAATGAGATCCGCAAGAGCCACAATGGCATCTTCGCTGAGCTCACTAGATACCTGAGTAAGCACGCCAAGCTTCCTCGCTTCCAGCTTAACCTGGCTCAATTGCAGGTCACTTGCGGTGATTGCTACATTTTCGCCAACGTAATAGGAAGTGAACCCACCGCTGCGGCGAGGAATGATTACCGAGCCGGCTGGCATCGGATAAACAAACGCACTGCGACGGAAGGTGCCACGGTCTTCCACTAAACGGATAATCGATTCTTCCATGAACTCGGGGACGGCATAGCCACCCTTCTCGACGTTCGTGGTGCTGTGAGCGCCGAGGATCCCATGTTCCTTGGCCCATTGCTTGCTAGCCTCATTGCCATAGAGAGCGCCAGCAATAAACTGGCCGGCTGCGTAGGCATCTTCGGGGCTGCCATAGAACTTCGTTCGGCTGTACCGCTTGGCGGTGGCAGGAACGGAGATCTTGCGTGCTTGTGGAGCTACCTCGTCCTGGTCCTGGAACATTCCGACGCTAGCGGCACGACGAGCAGCAATTTCCTTTCGCTCTGTTTCGATGCGGACCAGTCTGGATTCTTGTTCCTTGAGGGATGCAAGCTTGCCAGTAGTATCATCGGTGCCGTAGATTTCGTCGAGCTGGGATTGCTCTTCAGCCAGCAAGTCCCTGTTTTCCTTTTTGGCGACCGCAAGAATTGCATCGCCAATGTCCACGAGGTTTTCGATCTCCTCGCGAATTTGCTTGATATTACGCATAGTTATCATCCCTAGAGTTATAGGGAGGAGCAACAACGCACCTCCCTTAGTCAAAAACCAAGGTCGATGTGTTGTGCCCTAACTAGCGCACAGCACTAAGCAATCACTTTTATATGTATTAAACTATTTTGTCAACTGTTTTTGTATTTAGCCGCAAGTGCTTGATATTTGGCAATTGTGCTTTTTGTTCTTGTGCCAGGTTGAGCTTTAGCCAAAAACTGATGCGGCGTTTTTGCGTATCTGCCCTCTGCCACAGTTGCCGGTTCGCGGACAATCACGCTGACTTCGTCGGCCAGCTTGGCCTCAACAGCCTCTCCGCCAATGTACCACGTCTCAGCCATCAGCAAAGCTGACACCTCTTCGTCACTTATTTGCATCCGCTTTCCGTAGCCCTGCACAAGACGAGATTCGTATTTGTCGAGAAGGTCTGCTGTTCTGCGGAGCTCCTCGGCATTTCCCATTGCCAACGTCCATGGTGAATGAATCATAATTGCAGCATTTGCAGCGATTGAAATTCGCTCCCCGACCATCGCAATGTAGCTTGCAGCCGAAGCAGCGAGAGAGTCGACAATTACGTCAACACCGCCAGGGTGTCTCTCAAGGGCATTGTAAATGGCGATTGCCTCGTCGACGCTTCCGCCGGGGGAGTTAATTCTTGCAGTCACTCGCTGCTTTTTCTTGTACTTAGCGAGAGCAGCAATTACGGTCGACCCGTCGATCATTCCCATGTAACCGGGGCCAATCTCGTCGTACAAAAACATTTCGCCTGTGGCAGTATCAAAATCGAACACGGGCGCATACCTTTTTAATGAGGGTGCGGTCTATGTAAAACGAATTGCATCGAGTTCTTGCAAACGGCAAATATCCCGCTCGAAACGCTACAACGTCTAAAGCGTCTGCATGCCATTGTATCCTAAAGTTATTAAATAACGGCATGCCGCACAACCATTTCGGAATTCTACCGTCAAAATCCTGAAATTCGGCAATATACGGCCCAGCGAGATCATAGTGCTCTACAACAAGCAGCGACGGCTTTGACGTTTCGAGCAGCTCCTCCATGTACCAGCCGTCGCATGAATCGACATCGATGATGACAATCCCTGGCCGCAAGTTTTCAACTTGCAATGACGATTCGTATTTTCCACGAATATCAAATAGCCACGGATGTTTTTTAGCCAAAGCTTCGCGGTTTTCTTGAGCCGCCTCAAAGACAATGACCTTCCAATAAGGATCAGAAAGTAGCTGGCACGTAAGTGGCAATTCTCCGCCATCTCCACCCCCGATTTCATAAGCAAAGTGATCGATGTCCAAACCAGCCCTGCGGACAAACTCGGCAATGATGCCGCTTTCGCCGAACTGCCATCCCTGTCTTGCTTTCGTACACCACTGAAATCGATCATCTAAAACAGCCCAATACGGATCTTCAATCATTTCACGCCCCTGAATACATATCCTGATCGGCACAAATGGCGTCAATCGCACACTGCCTGGCTGTTACGCTCGCAGCATGCTCAGCCAGCCAATCACCAAATTTGGCCTCTTCCTTGGCGGCAGTCAACATCAGCTCCACCGCATCCTCGCAATGCGTGTCAACGACATGTTCAATCATGCCGGCCTGCACAAACGCATTTCTAAGCGTATCCGACCATTTTTCATAAAAAGCCACTGCCTTGGTAAGGGCGTCATCCTTCTTTGCGATTGCTGCCAAGCGGTTCATTTCCACTCCAATCATGTGGCTTACGATTGGGCGAAATCGATCCGATGGACGCTGCTCGTCTTGCTGCTGCTGTTCTTCTTCTTGCTGGTCGTCCTCCGATTCTTCTTCCTCGGTAATGCCAGTCTGACCGGGGGTAATGGCAGGGTTCTCGTACGAGTCGCCTCCATCGTACGGGTTCATGTCAAGCTTCTCGCGCGCCTCATTTGGGCTGTAGATGCGAGAGTTAATTCCGAGAGACAATGTCTCAATCGTCGTCTTGTGGTCGGCCCGCAGCAAAGCGGAAACATTAAATTTGAAGTAGTAACGGTCGCTGCCAGCCGTCAATAGTTTGCGATTGCATTCTTCTTCCCATTTAACCAGCCAGCGCATCAGGCAGTTGGATAGATATGCCAAGTTTTTCTGCTCCAGTGAGTTATAGGAAACACTCGAATCGTCGCCGAGGATTGATTCTAGCAGAAACCAGAGGGCCGCATCCTGTCGCTGATAGCGGCGATGCTCGACCATCTGCGCTTCTTGCGAATTCATTTGCGTGACATTGGCCTTGATGCCACGGGTCAGCAAACCAACTTTGTCCGCATTATCGCTGCCGCTGTGGTAGTCGTTAAAATCCTTGATAAACTGTCGCGCATCTTCTTCTTTGCGAAACGCCTCCGGCGGAGCCTCAAGAAGCATTGCCGCCTTAAAGCCTTTCTGAAACCCATTCTTAATCCGATTGTCCGACTCAAGACCAATGGCCCATGAATCGCTAGCAACTTTCCACAAGCTTTTGCCGGCAAAGCCGTCGAAGCCCAAGCCTGGGAGATGCAGCACTTCGTCGTCGTCCATGGCGACATAATTTTGCTCTGACGGTCGGAGATACTTAAGGATCGGGTCGTCGATTGTTTCAGGCAAATGAATAAATCCCTTCACGCCAGCCACAACCTGCGGAGCAGTCCTGCCAGGGTAAAGCGGAATCAGTTCTACCGGCCTGCTGCCCTGATACCTGATGTAGGCGTACGCATTGCCCCATAGAAGAGCATGGCTCGTCAGAAGCTCCTTAAATACAATGGGCGTCTGCCAGTCGTTTGGAGCCAGCTTAAGGAGCTTATACGCAGGATGGCTCGACGCAACCTCTGAGCCACGTTCGTCCGGCATTCGGCGGTGGAGGACCAGCGGAAGCTGGCCGACGTGGCCGGCAATCTTGTTGACTGCATACCAAATGGGCGGGTATTTGATTGCGGTATCTGGCGTGACATATTTACCGCCCTGTGCCCCGACGAGCACCTCCGCAAGCCAATTGGTAAGATTCTTAAGATTAAACATGCTTGGCCCTTAAACGAAAAAAGCTCTGCCAGTCATCGTGGAAGGAGCAGCATTGACAGCGCGAAACGCCATCAGCACCGCCACCATCGGGTCGATCTTTTCCTTACTGTTCGCCTTGTCAAACATCCATCGATCCGCCCGGTCTTTTGTTACCACCGCGTTAGATGCACACCACCGCAGTAGTGGATCTCCATTGTGGACCAGCCGCTTTTCGTTCATCGCCAACAAAAATGCCCGGATAGGCTCATTAAATTGAGCGCAGTTCTGAGGCATCTTAATTGGCTTAAGCCCTTCCTGTTCGAAGTCCGCAGCAAGCTGTGCAGCCTGATACGGATCATGTGCAATATACTCAATTCCAAAATCCTCACATATTGAAAGCAGGTCGTCCCTAAGCTGCTGGATTGGGTATTTTATCACATTTAACAAGCCAGCAGCCTGAAACCCATAAAATGGTTGCTCTGCAAGGTTTCTGCGGGTGTCGGTTGCAAGGTAGGATTTTTGCTGTATTTCGTAGCGGTATATCGGCTGGCCCTCCTCGGACTCCCCGATTACGAACCGCGCCGCTATCGCAAACGATGCCAAATCGTCCCTGCCGCCAAGGTCAAATCCAGCGGCTACCGCATCGGCGTTGTGCCAGTCGGACAGTAGGTCAATGCAGTCATCCCAAACATCGAGGTCCACGGCGCGCTCCGTGCTGCTGACCATGACGTTGCAGTGGTATCGCATGAACCTATTCATCGCCGTCGAGTCAGCGCGGGCTTCGGCAGCCATTTCGTGAAGGTATTCGTCGTTGATGCTAACGCCAAGGTTCGGGTTAGCTTTTACCCAGCACTGCGGATCCAGCGGATCATCCGTTTCGTCAATTGAAGCAATGAACCCAAAAACACTCTCGTCGGGAAACACATTGTCGAGCACCTGCTTGATATACGAGGATTCTTCCTGCCAAATTAAACTGCGGTCGTCGCCGGCGGTTGTAATCGTACAAATCATCGGCTGTGGTCTTGCACCTGAGCCTGTGCGCATTGTGTCGTAGAACGGCCTGTGGTGTTCCTTCCAGGCATGCAGCTCGTCAAAGAACACACCATGCGGGTTGAGACCATCGAAGGGCTTGTCGCTGCCTAGCGGGCGGATAAAGCTTTTTTCCGATGAAAACGAGATGTTGTCCTTAACGATTTTGGCTCTACGCAGCAGCGCTGGTGATTGCCGAACCATTGCCTCAGAGTCGCGAAATAGCAATCTCGCTTGGTCAATCTTTGTCGCACCGATGTATACTTCCGCAGCCTTTTCTCCGTCGGCCAGCGCAAGGTAGATCGCCAATCCGCCGCACCACGTTGTTTTACCTTGCTTCCTGGCAACGCTTACATGAGCTCGCCGAAATCGCCTCGTGCCGTCTAGTCGCTTCCAGCCAAGGATGCAGCCATTCACAAACATCTGCCACGGAGAAAGCTCAAAGGGCTTCCCTGCCCATTTGGATTTTGCATGCCTGAATGCGACTGGAAAAAACAGACACGCATCCTCCGCCTCCTGCGAGTCAAAGTAATACGGAAAGTCAGGGTCTCGCTGTCGCTTTAGGTCAGACAAATGCCTTTCGCATGCACGGATAACATACTTTCCCGCTGGCTGGTCGCCACCAATAACCCGCTCGCAATAACGCTGAATTTCATGTAACGGCTCAGCATGCTCAATCAATTCCTATCCGCCCTCCGCTTGAGAAAGATCGCCATTGGATCAATCTCGTCCTCGCTCTTGGCCGGCATTTGCAAACTCGCCCTAGTTTGCGGTGTCCATCCAAACTGCCTGCCAAGCTTTTCGAGTCTATCAACAATTTGTGACCATGCCAGCCTCAAATCCTTGTCAAGCGGATCGGCGGCAAACTGCGGCTGAAGGATGCGGTACATTTCCCACGTCTCGCAGTAGACTCGCAGCGCATCGGAATCCAGCTTGGTGATAATTTCCTTGGGCAAAGTAGCGCAGATCCGCTTCCACAATTCCGCTGCGTGCTCCCCCATGTCGCCTGGGACTGGCAAGCTTGCCGATGGCACCTTGCTATCAACTCGCTTGCCGTGACGGTGCTCACGGTAGGTTCCGTCTTCGAGATGTTGTGCGGTGCTTTTTGGAAGCCGACCGCTGGCCCCTTTTTTACCTGGCATTGTCTTTCTCCTCTTCGTGGCGTTTCATGTGGCATTTCCGGCACAGAGCCACAATGTTATTTGGATCAAGCCGGCGAAACCTATCGTCGGTAATCTTGATGACGTGATGGCACTCGGTCGATGGCGTAACACGTTCGTCTTTTAGGCAGTCATGGCAAAGTGGGTTCTGTGCTCGAAATCGCGCACTCATCAGCTTCCAATCGCTGCCATAACCATTCTGATTGGTTGTAAGCTTGTTCTTCCTGGGTCCGCATTTTTGGCAGCGCCCTTCCGTGACAGTTCCGCAGTGGCAAAATCTTAAGGTCATGGATCGTTGAATGCCGTTTGAAGAATCTTAAGTTGCCCAAAAGCATAGACTGTTTTTGGAGCAGACGCATCTCGCAATGCCCAAAACCGAATGCCAATTAATTCTGTTGCTGCCGATGGATATGCAAATGTTGCTACGTTATTGCTGGCTCCAGATACTGTAATGCTACTGTTTGGCACAACAACGACATCTGTTCCATCAAATTTATCGAAAACCACTTCAAGAGTTTTGCCGGCAAGGCTCAATGGCGTCGTGCCGTCCGATTGGTATACCGTAAGCGCTTGGTTAATTGTTTCGCCGACATAAACTTCAAGGATTGTCTCTGAGCCTCTTGTTGGTGCATACACAGAAGCCGGTAGAACATTGACCGACGCACTTCCGCCAGTTGGCGATTGCTCCAAAGCGTTTGTCGTAAAGCGATAGACCGCTCCGTCAAGTTCCATGGTAGTATCAAGTTTATCTGTTACACCTTTAACAGCAGCGACTTCAGTGTCGACATAATTGTCGATTGTGTCGATCTTGCCCTCG
>Ga0172364_10004320_pt1 | contig 11308 bp, 14 predicted proteins | sample LakKivSesite10cm_FD_114545 | JGI IMG/M metagenome (GOLD analysis project Ga0172364, IMG submission 114545) | Sediment microbial communities from Lake Kivu, Rwanda - Sediment site 10cm | ecosystem: Environmental > Aquatic > Freshwater > Lake > Sediment | place: Rwanda: Western Province, Lake... | reverse complement strand
CACGACCGGCACGCCCGTGGCCATCGCTTCCAAGCCGATGCGCGGCCAGTTCTCAACATCGTGGTGGCAGGCGGCGAAGAGGCAATGGCAGCGCGAGAGGAAGTCGGCCGACTCCATCCATCCCTCGGGATGCATATCGGCCCACCTGGGCGGCGCGCCGATCCGGTGTTCCAGATCCTCGTTCCAACCTTGACCCATGAAGCGGAGGTTGACGCGCGAGGCAGACTTGGCTTTGCTGAGGATCTCCCAGAGGTTGTTGGGCCACTTGGTTCGGCAGGCGCGGGCCAGATAGCCTACGGTGAAGTGCCCGTTGTGGAGCTTGGGCCGGAAGGGGAAGGAGTCGAAGTCGAAAGCGCCTGGGATGAGGATGTGGGTCTTGCAGCCCCAGAGCAGGAAATCCGGAAGCCTTCATTCGGACGCGAAAACGCTCTGAAAATGAACGGCAGTTGGTGGACAGGTGCGGAAAACTTCCCTCTCGTAATGCAGAGCCGTGGACATACAGGGCGACCAGATGAGACGGCACCCTTGGCCCTTGAGCTTAGGCCAGAGGAGCGCGGCCTTCTGGCAACACAGAGAAATACAAAGCGCGTCCTTGAGGTTAGCCGCCGCCATTGGGTCCATGACGACCGTGCAGCCTGCCCCGCGCAGCCGGTCAGGCCATGGGTTGTCCGGTGGCTCGGGCGACATGGAGTAGGCCGTCACGTCCCAGCCCATGCGGCGAAAGAGAAGCAGGGTTGCCCCCAGTTCCGTGTTGCCGCCGCCGATGGGTCTGGGCAGCGCAAGGGAAACGATCTTCACGCCTTCGGTTCCTTCCATCCACAGAGCTTCGCCGTGAGCGTTCCGAAGAGAATCACAAGCGAGGCGATGCCTAATACGATCAGAACACCCGGCCATAGCGGAACGAGAAGCAGGGCGATGCCTCCCAGTAACCAGCAATCGTACTTATCCGCGTTCCACTCCGGCGGTGGTCCAACAACGCGAAAGAAGGTAAGCACGAATGACGCGCCGACAAATAGGTAGGCGGCAACGATGGCTAGGATTTGGGACACGGCGGCTCCTCCAGGTTGATGACTGCTTCCGTCACGTCTTCTCTGCTAGATAAGATCAGCACACACTCCTCGGCCTGGGCCCGGTTCTCGAACGGCCCGTAATGGTACTGGTGAAAGTCGTCGTAGCGGCTGACGGTGACGGTGAACAATCGATGCACCATCTCCATTGGTGGGGGTTCTGCGATCGGAACGGGCTCGGGAAACAGATTGTCCATGGAGGACTCCTTGGGCTATCCGCCAAAAGTGTAGCCGAAGTATTCGATGTCCTTGGCGAAGCGATCCGCCATAATGCGGCGGGTGCGCTCGGTGTAGTAGGTGGTGTAGGATGCATGTCGCGAGGGCTTTGCGTGCGGTAGCGCCGTGGGGTTCAGATGCCAGCGGGCGCAGATGGATGCCACCCCCTCGCGGTAAGCTTCAAAGCGAAACACATCATTCATCACCATGTTGCCCCGCGAGTCGCAGAGGTAGTCGAACTGCGGCACCCACGCCATGTCGGGGGCCGATTCAAGAAACTCCGCAAACGACATAAAGCGGTCAACGCCCAGCCTCTTGCGCGCAATCCAGCCCTGTTGCTGCGTATGGGAGAACCACGACACCATCCGGTCCCACGGGTTCCTCACGATCGAGAAGCAGTGATAGGCGTAGAAGTCGTCGCCGAGCAGTTGCAGTGCCCACTGGGCCGTGGCGTGTTCGGCGCCGGGCGAGCGCGCGTCTGGAATCGTATCCTGCAGCAGGCACGAGAGCGAAGTACCTCCCGTGCGCTGGATGTGGATGAAAATGAGTTTCAGGCTGTCTGCAATGAGCATATTCGTTCGTGGTAGGAGCGACTCATCAGGCTACCGGTATGCTCCCACGTCTGCGGTGGCGTCTGGAAGCGGATGTTTTGGCCGCAATGCCGGCAGATCGTGGCGGCCTGCCGAATGACAAAATCCCTGTCGGCCATCTGGGCGAGAGTAGTGGCGCGAGCGCTTAGTCCAAGAAAGTGGTCAATGGTGCCGGCGGCTGGGCAGAGCGAGTAGCCCACCTGATCGGTCCCGACGCCGCAGCCCCGCGCGAAGAACTTCTTGCACGGCCATGGACACTCCACGCCAGCATCAACAGGATCGATCCAGATGCCACGCACACGAGCATTGTTGACGAACGTCCGGTCGCCATCGCGTTTAGCCGATCGCGCGATGATCCGGATATTGGCAAGTCCCTGTACTTGCGCGAGTTGTTCGCGAGCGTGCGCGCTGTACTGATTCGAGTTGATCCGCACCAGATCGCTGTTGGCCGCGCAGAGGCGGACGATGGCGACAAAGTGTGGATGCAGTGTCGGTTCCCCACCGCCGATGCGCGCTTGGCGAATGCGAATATGCAAGCTGGCCGCCTCATCGAATATCTGTTGCACGCGGTCCAGGGTGATTGGCGGGCGTCCCAGGGGAGGCACAAAGCAGGCGCGTCCGCAGCCCACGCAGTTCAGGTCGCAGGCGAAGATCGTGTTGATCGTCACGATATCGGGGTAGATGACATCGTTACTTCCGATGGGAATTCTTCCGGGGAAGCGTGTCATGGCAGTGCCTCGTGGTAGGACTTGCTCATGGGCGTACCATTGTGATCCCAAGTCGGCGGCAGGGGATCGGGGATGATGAAATTGCCACAATGCGCGCAAATCGTCTCGGCCTGCTGCCGCAGGAAGTCTGGATCGAGCATCTGCTTGATGGTCGTGGCCCGTGCGTTCAATCCAAGGAGCGTGTCTACTGCCCCAGCCATGGGGCAGAGGTAATAGCCGAACTTGTCCACCCCATACCCACACTGCCCCCGGCCGCCCATGATCGGACACGGCCACGGGCAGTCGATGCCCGAGTCCTTGGGGTCGAGGTAGCCGTATCGTGTCAAGGGCGCAAAAGTCATACTTTGCTGTTTCTTGGCGGCGATGACGTTGATGTCCGGATAGGTTTTTCGCGTCCAATGGATCATGTCGCGGGCCCGCCGACTGTGCATGTTGCTGAACATGCGGATGCGGACCCTGCGGGGGTGGGCGTAGTCATGGACGATACGCACGATCTCTTGATAGTCGGGGTGCAATGTTTGCTCGCCGCCGATGATCCGCACCCGGCGCAATCGCACGCCCGCCGCATCGATCTCCTCCAGCACGCGCTGCACGTCTTCCACCAGCATGTCGGGGATGATCGGCGGCTTGAGAAAGCACGCCCGGTTGCAGCCGATGCAAGCCAGATCGCAGCGAAACGTGACGTTCAGCGCAACGTCGTCGAAGCGTGGAACGTGGTCGATGGGCCAGCGGCGGCTTCTGGCGATAGAGGGCATCGTGACCCCTTCTGTGTAGCGTACCGGACACGAGCGCGGATCAGTCCGCATCGGTGTCGTCGTCTTCCGGAGCTTCGCTACCAATGTCGGGCCATTCATCCTCATCCTCGTCCATCAGCGCCTCATCGTCCTCGTCGAACTCATCATCCTCGCCTTCGAGACCGAGTTCGGTGATTTCTTCGATGGCGTCGGAGACACGGTCGATGAGACGCTCAGCGACAATATCGGTGCGGCGCAACTCGGCCGCCACCTGCTCCAGTACAGTGGCCAGTTTGCTGGCTTCTGAATGTTGTGGCATGGCTTATCCTCCGATGTGCAACATGTCGGGGTGAACTATTTGTACGGCCTTTCGTAATTGGTCTTGTGTTGGCGTTAACCCGAGGAAGTCGGCGATCGTCACCGCCCACCCTTCGGTGTTTTCCAATAGGCCGTAGTAAGGAACAGACAATTGGTGCGATGCCGGCACCATGGCCAGGAAGGCTTGTTTGCTTTGCCAGAGCCAGTTCTGTATGGCGGCGGCATTTCCTTTCCTTGGTTGCTTTCGCTGGAGGCTCTTGATGGAGTCTGCCAGTGGTCGGTCGCAATCGATCACGCGTAGGTTGTCGCCGAGGAGTTTGACGAAGACCGGCCCGAGCCGCGACAGTCGCGGATACTTGGCTCCAGCCACCGACTGACCACGGCGGGACGCCTCTCGTTGCAGTTGTTTGATCCGGTCGTCCAGGGAGTTAATCAGCTTGCGTCGCCGGCGATAGGTCGATTGCAGAAACGGGACGTGCTGGCGCATGAGACGGCCGATGGTATGGTCCTCGAACCCGCAACGATTATCTGGGTCGCGTCCGTATCGTCCGCCGAGATGGTGTCCCATCCAGACGCCGACATGGTACGCCACGCCCGCAATCGCGGATGAGCCCGAGGACTGTGTGCCGATGATGGCTACAAACAGCCCGCTCATACGTCGGTGTCGCTGAGGCTTATTCGCCGTCCTGACCTTCGAGCTTCGCGAGGCGACGCTCCAGTCTCTTGAGGCGCTGGGCTGAGTTTCCCCCGCCACCCTGCCCCTGCCCCTGCCATTGTCGGCGACCCTGGCCACGACCCTGACCACGACCCTGACCACGACCCTGACCACGACCCTGACCACGACCCTGGCGATTTCCACGCTGTTCTGCACCCTTGGGCATGACTCAACTCCTTTGGTTACACGAATCTTGAGGTTCCGTCGCCGCCACTGCGGCGACAAGTTCACGACTGTCGGGCGCGCCACCGTGGCGGCCCGAGTGATTCAACTTGGGATCGACAAACGCCACGGCCTTCTCGATCTGCTCCGGCGTAGCCGTGATACCCGTGAAGCCGATAATCTTGTTCACCGTCTGTCGCGGGTTTTCCAGCACCTCCTCGTAGTTGAGGTAGAGTGTCTGGATCTCATGCTTCTTCAAATCACCATCGCGCTGCCGTAGCATACGCTCGATGGCGGCCCGTTTCTTCTTGGCGGGGATCTTCGGCCACCAGCCCGTCTTCTCCAGCGACTTGAGCGCGTCGGGCACCGGCCGCGTGACGGCGATGACCTTTAGTGTCGGCCCCCACGCCTTCTTCATGGCAAAACCCATCAGGCACAGCGCGGGATGCTTGGCGCCGATGGGGTTGCAGTCCCCAGAACGCCCCATGGCCCACTCCCGGAGCAGTTTGACGCGCTCCGGTCGGCTGTTCCGGACGTGCATCAGCGGCTCCTTGAAGCTGCGCTGACAGAGCTTTGTGAGGTACTTGGCCTCGAAGTAGCCCCGGGCGTTCTTGGCGTTGGGCTTGTGCCAGAACTCACGCCCCATGGAGATGCCGAGCGTGTGGCAGATGCCAGCGACACAAGACGTACCAGAACGGAAGGGGCCGATGACGGCCACAACATTGGGCATCTTGCCGATGTCGGCAGCGTTCTTCCAGAAGCGGCGTTCCAGATTCTTGCCGCAAATGTTCGACTGCCCTTCGGATTGCCCAATGAGCCACTCGGATGGCGTGTAGACTGGGAATTTCCCGGTCATGTGCAGCCGACCCATGTGATGATCGATATGGTGTTCCTTCGTCCAGTCGGTGCGTAGGATGTGCCTATAGATGGTTTTCATGCCGGCCGTGTTCACGCCCCATGCATGCAGGCGGTTCACGTTCCATGGCACAAACACGAGGTCGTTGACCTTCTTCGGCGGGTGGTTCTGCAAATCGAGGTGCTGGCCGCCGAGATAGACCTGCTGCCAGTCCGCCGGTATGGCATCGAGGTACGCCTGGACCTTGGCGCGGAAGTTGGCACAAGGTACGGCGTCATCTTCAAGGATCAGGACGGAAGGCACCTGCTCGTTGAGGCAAACCTCGATTATGCGTGTGAATGAGCGGTAGACTCCCCATGCACCCTTGCCCGCCGTCCACCACTTTGGGAACGGCACAAGCTGCCCGTCCACGGCGTCAAACCGTTCCGGTGTGACAAACGGCCAGTCGCTCTCGGCGATCCGTTTCTGGAACGCCTCCCAGCGGTCCGGCCGGCGGGCGAGGTTCACCACGCAACATCGCGCGAAGAAGCTCGAAAGCTTGACGCTCACGACAGTCGCCTTTGCAGATAGCGGTCGAGATCCTCGTTGATCTGGGCGCGAATCGCACGTAGTTCGTAAAGCTCGAAGCGGCCGGTATAGATGACCGATAGGATCGGCTTGCCGTCGTTGTCGCGCTGGACGATCAGGCGGATGCTGTCCACGTCACCGGGGAGGGGAGGGCTGGTCGTGGCGTCGGAAGCGCTTCCAGACGATGAGCTTTCACACCCGTTCTCATCATCTGCGAGGTCATCGTAGTCGTCGTCAAACTCTTCCGGTCCGTCGATGCCACGGTTGTGGTCGTCCGATCCGTTGAAGATGTCGTTACACTTCACGTTCTGCTCTCCTTATTGCAGGAAGGACAATGGTCGTCTTGATTCCCCAGCGGGCGCCCGGCAGTCTGGCTATGCGCCAGCCGCGGCCCATCGCCTCTGCGCGAAGGTGCTCTGTAATCTCTCCGATACGCCGACGGCACTTCGCCGGTCCCCAATTGTTCAGCTTGTCGATCCAACTTTGACAGTTGCAGCCGGCGGTGATGCCTTCACCGAAGCGGCGCTCGATGATGCGGTGGATGTGGTCGCCGACGCCGTTCATGGCAGTTGATGCTCGCGGTGGGTTCGTGGTTTACAGGCCGCACTTTTGCAACCAGGCCCTAACCTGATTGGCCAATTTTGTGCCTTGGCGGTAGTACTTCTGTTTGCCCGTTCTGTAGTACTTATCAAATAGCGCATCCGACTTGTTCACCTTCTTCTGCATCTGTCGTGCGCCAGCCTGATTGCATTTGGCCATAATGGATACCCCCCGTGAAAAAACTAGGCATTATCTGGAATGGGGGCACATCGCGTCGGGCGTCTTTCATACCAGGGCGGATCGAACATTCCCAACTGCGAATGGACCCACGACGCCAGCCGCCGCCAATGTTTCGTGAATTCGCAACGGATGCGGGGCGTCTTATTGAGATCCTTGAAGCAGGCCCACGACAGGTGCCGGCAGCCGTGCTGGCACACTTGACGCGCCACACACGAACGGCATTCCGGTCTCTCTTGCCGATTGGCCGTGGCGTAGATGTGCTCGCGCAAGACCTGGCCAAAAGTGGCCGGCTTTCCGGCCAGAACATCCGAGAGTTTTCCGCCACAAAGCGGTGAGTCGTGCGGCTCGCCAAGGGCCCTGTGACACATTTGCAGATACCCGTCCCACGTGATGCCCTGCAATCCCCAGCCGCCACCGCAACCCATTGTCATGGTCATGCCGTGCTTGAACATTTTCTTGCCGTAGAGTTGCAGCACTTCGTTCCCCATGATGTGGCCCATGTGGAACTGGCGGACGAACTCGCGGGCCAGACGCATCGTCTGGTCCTTATAGACTTCCATCTGCTCATCGGACCAGTCGGCGTAGTCGTCCGTGGCGAAGTCAAGCATTCCCCAGTAGCCGAGGCGGTAGAAGTACCGCATGTTGTCCATGATGTACTTGGCGTTCTCGGGGATGATGCAGACGCGCCGGGGACGGTGATAGTCATTCCAGAGTTTCGTCTCGGCGTGATAGCGGTCCATGTATGGTCCGGGGCGTGTGGTGGCAGCCGATTCCGGACAACCCGCCGTGGAGCGTTTGGAGATGACGCGGTGCTTTTGGCACCATTTGATCTGCTCGGGCGTCGCGGTGGCGCCGTTGGTCATCACCGCCCGCCCCGTTGGCAAGCCGCGCTTGTCCGCTTCCTCGATGATGTATTTCATCACGGGGAAGTTCAAAAAGGGCTCGCCACCGAAGAGACAGATAGAGATATGCCGGTTCTTCGGCAGCGAGCCAGCGAGGAGGGCAATATACTGCAAGACTTGCTCGGCCACCTCCATGCTCATGTGACCGCGCCTAGCGCGGTCCAGTTTTTCGAGGTAGCAGAACTTGCAGTGGAGGTTGCAATGACCGGAGATTTCCAGGTCTAGGTTGCGTGGCTTCCATGTCGCCGTGTCGAGGGCCCATGAGGTGTCCCGTCGGGGAGGCATCGTGCTTATTCCGTGGGTGGATCGGTGGGCCCGGCCTCAAACGCCTTGTCGAGGGCCTCGCAGATGAGGTCCTTGACGCGCGGCAAGTCGTCGGTGGGGAAGTTGCGCATTTCCAGCGGCACGTCTCCGCGGCCGACCTGAATCAGGCCGTCGCGAACGTAGACGAAGATGCCGAGGGTGCCTTCGGGCTGGAGTTTCTGCGCCGCCTCGATCCATGCGGCAATGCGGTTGATTTCACGCTGGTTCATTGAGGGTCTCTCCTCCGGTTTGAAAGGAAGCGGGCTGGCGCAACAAAAAAGGCGTGCACGGGTGGTACGGCACCCGTACATGCCTTGTGATGCACCCCTTGTCCGTTCGCTGGCCGGCGATCGGGAAGGTTGCCCGCTAGAGTGTGGCTACGGCACGATCACGTGCCGTCATTGATTTCGGCTCCAGAACTCGCGGTTGCGGTTGAACTCCTCCTCGCTGGCCGGAGTAAAGCGAACCCCGGCGAAGCCTCTCCGAATGCCCCGGACGGTCACGCTGACCACCGAAGCTGCTCCATGTTGAGTGATTATTAGCGAGCCATAACGATTTTCGCCAGCGAGAATTGACGGTTTGTTTGGAACTAAGCCGATTACCATAATGGAGTCGGGTTCGCAGACCTCCAAAAAGAGGGGGTCGATGGGGATTGTGGTCATTTCTCCCGTCAACGGCACCCGAAAGGAATCATCGAAGAAGACGCTGGGGCTTTCGTTGCAATAGAGCCTTCTATGGCCGCTGCTGGTAGGTACAATGGCCGCCTTGCTGCCAGATCCCCACCAACTCGGATAACTGCCCCAGGAGCCCCAGGAGCCCTGGGAGCCCCACCAAGATGTTGAGAATCCCTCGGAGGCCGAAAGGGTACTGGAAACGGTCGAGGAGGGGCTACTGGAAAGGCTGTAGCTGCTAGAAGTCGAACTGCTGCTACTATTGGACGAACTTCTTGAGCGGCCACTGGATGTCGAGACGCTGTTGCTGGTTTGGACACCACGGGATGTCGAGGTGGACTGGCTGGACGAGAGCGTACTCGGGGAACTGCTATTGCTGGAAGTCGTCGAGGATTCGGACGATGACGATAGGGAACTGGTGGTGCTGACACTGACGCTTGAGGTTGACCCCGCTGAGGTAGTAGACTCCGAGGAAGACTGGGACGAACTGGTGCTGGGGCCCACGGATGAGCCCTCGGCCTGTATTTCAATACACGCCTCGGCGCACGCTTCGTTGCAATTCGTTTCGATACACGCCTCAGCACATTTTTCCTGGCATGTCTCGTCGCAGCGTTCCTGGCAGGATTCATGGCATGTTCGTTCGGCGCATGCCTCCGCACATCCTGCCGGGCAGTTTTCCGGCCCGCCTTCGGTGCATTGCTCGTCACACCACTCTACGCAGATTTCCCCGCACCCTTGTTCTCCGCACGTTTCTCCGCAGAGTTCCTGGCAACTTTCGTCACAGCCTGAACCACCACAGGCTTCGGCACCCGGAAGATTAGTGCAGTGGCTTTCGGATACCGACATTTCGGCACAGGTTTGTTCAAGACAAATCTCGGCGCAGCCACCCCAACAGCGAGACGGAGAAGCGGAGCTGCCTTCCGCGTGCGTTTCTCCGCATGTCTCGTGGCATCGTTCCTGGCAGGATTCGTGGCATCGTTCCTGGCAGGATTCGTGGCACGTCTCCTGGCAGCTTTCCGAACAGCGCATTTCTGCGCAATGTTCTGCACACCACTCTGCGCAGATTTCCGCGCACCCTTGTTCTCCGCACGTTTCTCCGCAGACAGTGCCGGAGCAGCCGCTACTCCGAAAGGTGGAACTGCTAGACGACCCAGAACGGCTGCTGCCATCACGCAGGCAAAGCAGGTAGGCATGACTACCATTTATTGACGGGTTGTTGATATCATCGACGAAGATCGTGTTGTGCAACGGGTCCCCAGCGGCCCATCGCAGTGTAAAGACGAATTCGTGAACTCCGTCGTCATCTACGGTGAAGGTATATTGGTCCGGCGCGTCATCCATGGCGCCGCCCTCTGTCCGGAACCCAACCAGACCGCGATATCCCGGCGCTGGGGCGCCACAGCGGTCAGTGGCCGTGACTGTCACGAAAAACAATTTGCCGATGACAAAACAGCCCTCGCTTAGGACAAGCGTGACGGCGTCCTTGAATCCTTCATTGTCTTCGGCACAGCATTCCAAACAACTGACTTCCGAACATCCCTCCTGACAGTCTTGTTCCGTGCAGGTTTCACTACAGATTTCTGCGCACGTTTCACCGCACCCTTCACCGCACCCCTCGCCACATCCCTCACCACAGGATTCCGTGCAGCCGGCCTCAGAACAGCTTTCCGCGCAGTGCTCGCCACACGTCTCCACGCAGCCGACTTCGCCGCAGCCCTCGTCGCAGCCCTCTGTGCATGCTTCCGCACACCTCTGTTCCGCGCATGTTTCTCCACACCCTTCATCACAGCCTTCGGTACAGACCTCCGCGCACGTTTCACCGCACCGTTTTTCTTCGCACGTTTCGACACAGGCTTGTTCGTCGCAAGTCTCTCCGCAGGTTTCCTGGCAGCCCTCCGTGCAGACTTCGCTGCATGTTTCGAGACACCCCTCAGAGCACCCCTCTTGGCACTGCAATTCTCCGCAGGTTTCTCCGCAGTGCTCGGTGCAATCTTCCCCGCACACTTCTCCGCAGCTTTCTCCGCAGCGTTCCTGGCATTGTTCATCGCAGCCGTGCTCCGTGCAACCCTCTCCGCACGTTTCGTGACAGCCAGCAGAGCAACTCTGTGAACTGCCTTCAAACAGTGGAGTGGTGAAACCCATCTGGCATCCAGTGGAACCGGAAGCAGACCACCAGTGCGATGAAACATAAGATGACTGCGATGCCCAACTTCCACTAGACCTTGGTTTATTTGACGGAAATCCCGAAGAGTCGGGCCAGCTTGAGGGAGGACCGCTGCTGCGTGGAATGCTGCTCGACCCACTGCTTATGGCACTGGATGATGGTAGGCTAGAGGATGGTATACTGGACTGGGTGCTCGATGTCCCACGGCTTGATGAGGAGGAAGACGAGGATGTAGTCGATGCGCTCGATGACGAAACTCCAGATGAACCAGACGAAGAAAGTACACTGGATGAGATGACACTGCTGGCAGAGGAGGACTGTGAGGACGAGCCGGATAACGAGCCCGAAGAGGAACTGCTGCCCGAACTGGACTTGCTGCTGGAAGACGAAGATGATTTGCTACCGCTAGACAACGTGGACGAGGAACTGCCACTCTCCGATGAGGACGACGTACAACCGGAACCGCTTTCCAATGCAGACGACGTACAACCGGAACCGCTTTCCAATGCAGACGACGTACAACCGGAACCGCTTT
>Ga0172364_10004319_pt1 | contig 11309 bp, 11 predicted proteins | sample LakKivSesite10cm_FD_114545 | JGI IMG/M metagenome (GOLD analysis project Ga0172364, IMG submission 114545) | Sediment microbial communities from Lake Kivu, Rwanda - Sediment site 10cm | ecosystem: Environmental > Aquatic > Freshwater > Lake > Sediment | place: Rwanda: Western Province, Lake... | reverse complement strand
GCTGCGACCTCGCACGTTGGGAATGGCCCGACTGCCATATTAACGCCTGGAGGCGGGGCAACGCAAAGCCGCGGTATGGTATGCTCAAGCGGCCAGCCTGGCGCAGGAGCCGCTCCACTGACGGCTACGGCGGCCCGGCGCGCTCTATCGTCCCGCCGCCGACCACCACGTCGCCGTCGTAGAAGACCACCGCCTGGCCCGGCGTTACCGCCATCTGAGGCTGCTCGAACCTCACGTGGACGCTGCCGCCATCGAGCGGCGTTACCAGCGCCTCGGCCTCCTCGTGGCGGTACCTGATGCGCGCCTTCATCCTGGCGGGACGCTCCAGGCTTTCAACGGCTATCCAGTTGAGCTCCGAGGCGACGAGCTCGCTGGCGTAGACCTCCTCCCTGGGACCTGCCACGATGGTGTTCCTGCCGGGGTCTATGGCGGTAACGTAGAGGGGCTGCCGGGCGGCTATGCCCAGCCCCCTGCGCTGTCCGATGGTGTAGAAGGGTATTCCCCGGTGCTCCCCCAGGACGTTCCCCTGACTGTCCGTTATCGGCCCTGGCCCCGGCGATGCCCCCAGGAAGGCCGAGTAGTCGCCGTCGCCGATGAAGTCCTGGCTCTCGGGCTTGTCCCTGACTGCGAGGCCGAGGGCGTGGGCCCTGTCCCGCACCTCCTCCTTGGTGTGGTCGCCCAGGGGGAAGAGGCAGCGCCCCAGCTGCTCCTGGGAGAGAGCGCAGAGGAAGTAGGACTGGTCCTTGCTCAGGTCACGGGCCTTCTTGAGCAGGTAGCGGCCCCTGCCACCGTCGTACGTCACGCGGGCATAGTGGCCGGTGGCGAAGTAATCGAACTGGAGGCCGTCCTCGCGGGCCCTGGCGAGCATAGCGCCGAGCTTGACCCATCGGTTACACCTGACGCACGGGTTGGGCGTCCTGCCACGCAGGTACTCCCGCCGGAAGTAGTCCAGTACCTGGGCACGGTACTCCCGCCTCAGGTCGAGGACTCGGAAGGGGATGCCCAGGGCCTGCGCGACTGCCCGGGCGTCCTCGATGTCGTCCTGCTCCCCCGGCCCGTAGCAGCCGTGGCGCTCCGCCCCTGCCAGGACATCCCCCTCATCCCACACCTTCATGGTCACCCCGCTGACCTCGTGTCCCTCCTCCATGAGCAGGGCGGCGGCAACGGAGGAGTCCACGCCGCCGCTCATGGCTACCAGAACCCTCTTCATCTCGAACGCTCCACGGTCCATTATACAGGCACCAGAGCGCTGCTGTTGACGGGGGAACTCGGGGCTGCTATAAGAGAGGTGCGCCGCGTTCCCGGCTGCGTCTGGAGAGTTGACCTGGGGCGGTCCGGGGCTAAGTTGAATCAGGCAGGAGGCAACGGAGAGATGAAGAAGATCATCAACGACCCCTACAAGGTAGTGGAGGACACCTTATCCGGAATCCTGAAAGCGTACCCACACCACCTGCGGATGGCCAAGGACAGCCAGCGAGTCCTCGTTCGCAGAGACGCGCCGGTGAAGGGCAAGGTGGGCATCGCCACTGGCGGCGGCTCGGGGCACATACCGGTGTTCCTGGGCTATGTAGGCCCCGGGCTCCTGGACTCGGTGGCGGTGGGTAACGTCTTCTCCTCCCCCTCCACCGACGACATGCTGGTGGCCACCAGGGAGGCCAACGGGGGCGCGGGCGTGCTGCACCTGTTCGGCAACTACTCAGGCGACGTGATGGCCTTCGGCATGGCCGCCGAAATGGCCGATATGGAAGGCATCAGGGTGGAGACCGTCCTGGCCGCCGACGACGTGGCGTCGGCCCCGCCCGAGGAGGCCGACCGCCGCCGCGGCATAGCCGGCATCTTCTTCCTCTACAAGATAGCGGGCGCCAAGGCCGATACCGGGGCCAGCCTGGACGAGGTGGTGGCCACAACGAGGAAGGCTCTCGCCAATACCCGGAGCATGGGCATGGCACTCTCTCCCTGCACCATCCCGGCGGCAGGGGAACCCACCTTCACCATCGCCGACGATGAGATGGAGCTGGGCATGGGCATCCACGGCGAGCCGGGCATCCAGCGCACCAAGCTGAAGCCCGCTGCGGAGATCGCCGAGGACTTGACCCGCCGGGCATTGGAAGACCTCCCCTTCAAGAAGGGCGACAGGGTGGCAGTGCTGGTCAACGGCCTGGGGGCCACCCCTCCGGAGGAGCTCTTCATCCTGTACGATACGGTGCACGAGCTGGTCTCCGGCGAAGGCATAAAGATATACAAGACCTTCGTCGGGGAGTACGCCACCTCCATGGAGATGGCGGGGTGCTCCGTGACACTCCTCCGCCTGGACAACGAGCTCCAGGAGCTTCTCGACGCCCCGGCCTACTCTCCGTTCCTGCTCCAGTGGAGGCAATGATGGCCAAGACGGAGATAACCTCGCAAGACCTCCTCTTTGCCCTGGAGCAGATGTGCTCCGACATGGAAGGGCAGAAGGACTCTTTACGCGAGCTGGACGCGGTCATCGGCGACGGAGACCTGGGCATAACCATGGAGCTCGGCTGCCGTTCGCTGAAGGACGGCCTGTCTGGCTTACAGGACTCGGACATAGGGACCATCCTCACCAGGAGCGGAATGAACTTCACCAAGGTCGCCTCTTCCACCTTCGGAATACTGCTGGCCACCTGCTTCATGCAGGCGGGAAGGGCGGTGACGGGCCAGGAGTCCATCGGAGTGGCGGAGCTGGCGAAGATGGCGCAGAGCGCCGAGCAGGGGGTGCGCAACAGGGGAAAGGCAGAGGTGGGCGACAAGACGATGCTGGACGCCCTGGCCCCCGCTGCCCAGGCCCTCAAGGAGGCCAGCGAGGCAGGCAAGGCCCTCCACGAGGCGCTAGACGCGGCAGCACAGGCGGCCGAGGCCGGCATGAAGTCCACGATACCCTTGAGGTCCAGGCGCGGCAGGGCGGCATGGCAGGGCGACAGGACCATCGGAGTCCAGGATGCGGGCGCAACCGCCATCTACATGATAATCGAATCGTGCGCCAGGCACCTCAAAGGCCGCCTGGACTAGGCCCGTCTGGAGGGGCAGCCTAGTTCAGAAAGTTCCCCCCGTCCACGTTCAGCGACTGGCCCGTGATGTTCACGGCCTCGTCGGAGGCGAAGAAGGCCACGGCGTTGCCGATGTCCTCCGGCGTCTGCTCACGCTTCAACGGGACGCGCTGCTCGATGGAGCGGTCGAACGCCTCGCGGGCCGTCAGCTTCTCGTCGGGCCAGTTGGTGAAGGCGTAGCGCAGGCCCACCACCTCCCACATAGCCGTCCAGAGGATCCCTGGACACACGGTATTGACGTTGATGTTGTAGGGCGCGAGCTGGAGGGCCAGCGCCTGGCTGTAGTTGAGGGCCGCCGCCTTGGAGGCAGAGTAATGGGCAATGGCGGGCCTTCCCTGTCTCCCGGCGACAGAGGCGATGTTCACTATCTTGCCGGAGCGCCGCTGCTTCATGTGCTCCGCCACCACCTCGCTGGTGATGACCATCCCCTTGACGTTGACCTGGTAGCAGAAGTCCCAGTCCTCTTCGCGCAAGGTCTCGTGCTCGTACCAGCCCGGGTTGCCGACGACCCCCGCGTTGTTGACCAGAATATCTATATGTCCGAAACGCTCCAGGACGCGCCCGACGGCCCGCTGCACCGAGTCCCTCTTCGTCACATCCATCCGGCAGGCCATCGACTGGACGCCGAGGGCGGCTATCTCCTCCGCCGTCTTCCTTGCGGCCTCCTCGTCTATGTCAGCTATGACGATACTGGCGCCCCGCCAGGCAAGGACGAGGGCGATGCCCCGGCCGATATTCCTGGCGCCTCCCGTTACAATGGCGACTTTTCCTTCAAAGCTCATCGGCCCCCTCCAGAGTTGGATTTGAGTTCATCAATACTATCACAGCATTCCGCGATGGGATGCGGACAACCCTCCGGGCCAGAGCTATAGCTCTTCAAACAGGCTGCCCGGGGCCTCCAGCAGCCGCTGCAGACGGTGGAGGAACGCAGCCGCCGGCGCGCCGTCCACCGCCCGGTGGTCCAGGCCCAGGCTCAGGACAACGACGGAGCGGGGCACGATCTGCCCCTGGTACACCACCGGCTTCTCCACAACCCGCCCGATGCCCAGTATGGCGCACTCAGGATAGTTGAGGATCGGGGTACACACGTCCACGAACCCCGGCGCAGTGACGGTAAAAGTGCCACCCTTTATCTCATCAACAGTGAGCTTGTTGCGACGGGCCCTCTGCGCTAGGTCCCGCGTAGTCCGGGCTATCTCCGCCAGGCTTCTCCTGTCGGCGTTCCGCACCACGGGCACCACCAGCCCTTCGTCCAGCGCCACAGCGAAGCCGATGTTCACCTCGTCGCACACGTGGATCTCGTCGCCCTCCCAGACGGCGTTGAGGCGGGGATGTTGCTTGAGAACCTCCGCCGACGCCTTGATGGCCACGTCTATCAAGCTGACCTTCAGCTTCCTGGGCCCTTCCAGGAGCTGTCGACGACAGTTCAACAGTTCGGTCATGTCGGCATCCACGCAGATGGTGTAGAGGGCCGTCCTCTGCATGCTCCGCAACATGTTATCGGCCACGACCTTGCGCACGCCCTGGAGGGGGATAACCTCGCGAACGGTGGGCGCGACCCCAACTGGAGAGGAAGGCGGTTCCGCAGCACCCCTCCCCTCGGCCACAACCCGAGGAGCGCTCTCACCCCGCTCCAGGAGGTATCCCAGGACGCCACCCACGGGTGCCGAGGCCTCTTCCGCCACCACGCGGTGTAGCATGCCCGATGCGGGGCTCTCCACCTCGTAGACTATCTTGTCAGTCTCCACCTCCACAACTGGCTCCCCCTCCTTCACCCATTCCCCCTCCTCCTTCAGCCAGCGCGCTACCATGCCCTCGGCCAGGGCCGCTCCCAGGCTGGGCATACGAACCGGCACCGCCATGATTCACCTCATGTCCAAGGCCGAGTCGGACTGCGCCTCATAGATTCAGCTCTCAACCGTAACGCAAAAGGCAAATCATTATATCAAGTTACTGCGGGTGCGTGGGGAACAGGTGAGGGGTTGCTCCCACCCCCGACAGGGCGTATGTTATTCAGGGGTACGCCCTGGCTTCATCATGGGCGGCGGAAAGGAGCAACATGGCCTACGACCTGCTGGTCAAAGGCGGAACGGTGGTTGACCCCTCTCAGAAGCTGCACCAGGTATGCGACGTCGCCTTTTCCGGAGGCAAGGTTGCGGCTGTAGGAGAGGGAATCTCCGAAGGCCGGGCCCAGGATGTAATAGACGCCTCGGGGCTGATGGTGACACCCGGCCTCATCGACCTCCATACTCACGTTTACTGGGGAGTGTCCACATACGGCATTGACGCCGACGACACCTGCCTCGCCAGAGGGGTTACCACGGTGGTGGACGCCGGCTCTGCCGGGGCAGCCACCTTCGCGGGATTCCGGCGCTACGTGCTGGAGAGGAAGAGGACGCGTATCCTGGCCTTCCTCCACATCTCGGCCATGGGCCTCCTCTCCAGGGAGATCCAGGAGCTCGAGGACATGCGGTGGGCAGACGTGGTGGCGGCGGTGGAGGTCGCAAGGGAGCACTCGGACGTTGTCCTGGGGATAAAGGTGCGGCTCAGCAACTACATAGTGGCTGGCAAAGACATCGAGGCCCTTACCAGGAGCCTTGAGGCCGCGGGGCAGCTGGGGAAGCCGGTGATGGTCCACATAGGTAGGACGCCCTCGCCATTACCCCGCATCCTGGAGATGATGCGCCCCGGCGACATAATCACCCACTCCTTCACCGGCCACGCGCCCAACATACTTGACGGGGATGGGAACGTGCTGCCCCCCGTGCGCCGTGCCCGCGAGCGAGGGATCGTATTCGACCAGGGACACGGAGCGGGCAGCCACTCCTTCGACGTGGCGCGGAAAGCGCTGGCCCAGGGGTTTGGCCCAAGCACCATCTCCAGCGACCTGCACATCTACAGCCTGGAGCACCCGGTGCATGACCTGGCTACCTGCATCTCCAAGTACATGCACTTCGGCGTGTCCCTGGACGAGGCGGTGCGCCTCTCCACCGAGGCCCCGGCGGAGATAATCGGCATGTCGGGCAGAGTCGGCACGCTGAAAGCGGGGGCCGAGGGCGACCTGGCCGCCTTCCGGCTGGAGGAGGGGAGCTTCACCTTCACCGACTCCTACGAGAACAGCGTGGAGGGCACGAGGCGGCTGGTGCCCGTTATCACCGTCAAGGGCGGCAAGGTGTACCGGGTGGCAGGAGGATGACCCTCACGAGGCCAGCCATTGGTGAAAGCCAAGGGGGGCGACGTAACGTCGCCCCCCTTATCGTTTTCGCGGCGGCCTGCCCCTCTGCTAGGCCAGGCCCAGCCTGCCCAGCACCTGGGGGTTCACCGGCGACATGGGACGCCGTCCCTGGAGCACCTGGGCTATCTCCCTCCCTACCCGTCTCCGCGCCTCAGGCATCATGCGGGAGGAGGCCGAGGCCACATGGGCGGTCAGTATCACGTTGTCCATCTTGAGGAGGGGATTGTCGGCATCCACAGGCTCCTTCTCGAACACGTCCAGCCCGGCGAAGGCGATCCACTTCTCCTGGAGCGCCTTGATAAGCGCCTTCTCGTTCACGGTGGGCCCGCGCCCCGTGTTGACGAAGATGGCTGTGGGCTTCATCCTGCGAAAGTGCTCCTCGCCGAGCATGCCCCGCGTCGCCGGCGACAGCGGCACGTGCATGGACACGAAGTCGGAGCGCTCAAGAAGCTCCATGATGTCCGTCACCGGCTCCACCTCGTACTGGTTCATGAAGTGTTCGTGGATGTAGGGGTCGTAGGCCAGGACGTTCAAACCGAAGGGCCTGGCCCTCTTGGACACCAGCCGGGGTATGTTGCCGAAGGAGATGAGGCCCAGCGTCTGGCCCCGAAGCCGCGGGAAACCGGAGAGCATGCCTCGGCCATCGGGCCAGCGGCCCTCGCGCACGATGCGGTCCTGGAGGGTGAGGCGCCGCCAGCAGGCCAGGAGGAGGGTCATGGCGTGGTCGGCCACCTCCTCGATGAACACGTCGGGCACGTTGGTAACAACGATGCCCTTCTCCGTGGCGGCCGGCACATCGACGTAGTCGAAGCCGACCCCTGAACCCGCGATGATCCTGCACTTCTCGAGGGAGCGTATGATGTTGGGGGTGATGCGGCGCCCCCCGCCGATGATGGCGTCGGCATCTCTGGCCGCCTCGATGAACTCCTCCTCTGTTGATGCCTCCACCTCCACGATCTCGGCGCCGATGGGCTCCAGGGCCTCTCGCTCCATCTCCCGCGCCACGCCGTAAATACGGACGAAAGCGGCCGGTAGCTTCTGGACAACCACTTTGTACTTCGCCATGGGTCTCTCCTTATCCTCGTTCTCCTTACGCGCTTCTTCGTCGCGAGTATGGGCTCTGCTAGTTGGACATCCTGGCCTCGTTCAGGATACGGATGGCACGGGTCGTGTTGAACACGCCACATATGCAGAACTTGGCTATGTAGCCCACCGCCTTCTCGGGCGTCAGCCTCCCCTCCTTGACCCGGTCGAGCATCTTCCTGGCGAAGCCGGCGGAGATCATCCCGTGCCCGCACATGGTCGTCAGGGCCAGCACCTGACGGTCGGGCAAACGGTGGAGGTCCCCCTGAAAGCCAAGAGAGTACTCCACGGAATGGGGGGTGATGCCCGCCGCTCGGCACGCCTCTCGCGCATCGTCCACCAGGGCGCTCACGTTCACGGAGATGCCCAGGTCCAGCGCCCGCACCTCCTTCAAGAATGCCGCCATCGCCTCCCGGTTGTCGAACATGACGGCGGCGCTGCCCGGCTCCTCCAGGTCACTGATGACCTGCTCGGGGGAGACCTTCTCCCTGCGACCGATGAAATACAGCCTGACCCAGTTCAGGTCCTTCTCCGGCCTGTAGAGCGGCCCCGCCAGGGCGTTACCCAGGTTCACGGGGTTGTATTTCAGGGCGGCGTCCAGGAAGGCACGCACCTTCTCCAGGGCACCAATGTCGTTGATGCCTCTGGAGGGCATGGCGAACACGATGTAGTCGTCCTTCAGGTCCTCGGGCTTCCCGAAGCGGTGAAGGGTGTTGGTCATACCCCTGCCTCCTCCTTGGCGGGCCGGGGGTTGGTGGACCTACCCATCCCCAGGTTGACCTTGGCGCGCCATGTATCGTAACCCTCGCTGCTGAGGAGCCGTCTCAAAGGGTCTTCTCCCTCAGCGTCGCACCTGGTGGAGACACCGACGCTCACCACTGTATCCAGCGATGGGGCGAGTCCCCTTATCGTCCCGAGTATCTCCGGCACCTTCGCCAGGTTGACCTTGAACTCGACGATGCAGGAGAGAACCTTCTCGTCCAGCACGTCCTCCCGGATACGCCCCTCCTTCGCCTCGGACATCAGGCTGGTCACCGGGTTCTCGCGCTCGAAGGCCACTCCCCTGGACGCCAGTGTTCGGGTGGCCTTCTCCACGTCGCGGAAATAGACGCCTACACCGGGACGCCCGAACTCCACCACGAAGCCAGCCTCGCCCTCCTTCACCCGACCGGTCACGTCGTTGGTCTTCACCTCCGCCGTGCCGCGGCCGTGGATTCCCGTGGACTCGTGGGGCACCTGGGGGTCGCTGAAGGCGCGGCGCACTATCCGCGGCCAAGCGAGCTCATCGGGGACCAGGGCCCCGGTGGGGCATATCTCGGGCTCCGGTTGAAAGCGCAGGCGGAAGAAGGCCAGCGCCCTCCTGAGGAAGCGTACGGGGGCCGCGGGCAGGTTCTCCACGCTCATGCTCCGGTAGCAAGCATGGCACTCGACGCACTCCTCCAGGTTGATATCTGCCAGCCCGTCCTCCCCGATGTATATCGCGCCCATGGGGCATACCGACACGCAGTTGGCGCAGCCAACGCATTTGTCCTTATCGATACGCATACGCAAGCTCCCTGGTAGAATCCCGCTGATTATAGCACCGCTCTCAGGCGGGGTGTGCCTCCGCCGACCTGCCCGTCTCCGGCAACAGGAGCACCGCCAGCAAGAAGCAGTAGGAGAGGCCGGCCCAGAGCGAGAAGCCCGGGATGTAGCTCCCCAGCGCGTCGGTCATCGCCCCGACAGTCAACGGGGAGACGAACGCCATCGTGCAGGTGAGGGTGCCCACCATGCCCCAGGTCATCGCCACTCCGCTCGGCGTAGCGCCCTCCAGCTCCATGGGTATCACAAAGAGGATGGGACACCAGAACCAGGAGACAAACCCCAGGAGAAGGACGGAGGCGTATATGAGCGTCAGGTCGCTTGAGAGGAAACTGCCGAAGCCTGCCAACCCGATGAACAGGCCCGGCAGGACAAGCAACGGCTTCCGTCGCTGGAATTTGACGGCCAGCGCACCCCCCGCCAGAACGGCCAGCATCCCGGCAAAGGGGAGGAAGCCGGTTATGAGGCCCACCTGGGTAAGGGCCATCCCGCGCACCTCATTATAGTAGGTGGGCAGCCACGAGGTGAGGGCGGAGTACAGGGCGTAACAGAAGGCGTCGGCCACGCCGATGAGCAGGGTGCTGCGGCAGAAGAGGGTTGCAACTATCTCCCGGGAGGAGAAGCGGACCTGCGCCACTCGTGGCCTGTCCGCTGACCTGCCGAACAGCAGCCACAACACAGTGCCCGCCAGGGACGCGATGCTGAGCACGCTGAGGCTACCCCGCCATCCCAGCGGTTCGGCCAGCGGCGCAGCAATGAACATGGAGACCGCCATCCCCGAACTGCAGGCAGCCATGCTGAGGCTATTCCATAGGGGTCGATCCCTTGAGGTGAACCACTGCATGATCAGCGGCCCTGTGACTGGCCACACCACGGCCATTCCCAGCCCATAGACCACGCGAAGGGCCAGCAGGACGCCAAAGCCCCCGGCGAGCCAAGACAACCCCATGGAGCTACACAGCAACGCTCCCACGCCCAGGGTCAACTTCTTGTCCAGCCGAGCTGCCAGCACGCCGCCGGGGATGCTGAAGATGGCCTGTACCAGGATAACCAGGCTCATCAAGAGGCTGGCCAGGGTACGGCTTACGGAGCAGTCGTCTATGACGAGGGGCAGAAGGGGGGACACAGCGAAGAAGCTGAGCCCGATGGAGAAGTTCAGGAAGACGATCAGCCCGCCAACCACGTAGCGATAAGGGGAGACTGTTTGCTGCCGTGTCTGCATTCCAAGTCCAGAAGAGTCTATTCTCGGCGGAATCCCGGGTCAAGGCGGGACGCAGGTATCCTTGACCGCTCCACCTCACGCCAACTACAATCGCCCTCGGCAACATGGCAAGGAGAAACGTTACCCGGAGGTGTGCTTGTGGCTTTCAAACTGCTCATCCTGGCGGAGCGCAACGTACGGCAGGGGTGGGCTAAGAGGATAAGGGACGCCGTGCCCGGCTGCGACGTAAGGATTGTGTCATCCCGCGAGGAGGCGATGGAGGAGATCGTCGAGGCTGACGCCGCCTATGGCGATGTGGTCCCCGAGCTGTTCCGGCGGGCCCGCAAGCTGAGGTGGATACAGTGCCCCGCCGCAGCCCCACCCATAGGCTACTACCACAAGGAGCTGGTGGAGAGCGAGGTGGTGGTAACCAACATGCGGGGGATATTCAACGAGCACCTGGCGACCCACATCATGGCCTTCGTGCTGGCCTTCGCCCGCGGTCTCCACCTTTACATCCCCCAGCAAATGAACAGGGAGTGGAAGCGGCTAGGCGCAATCGTGCACCGTCCGGAGTCCACAGCGCTTATCATCGGCGTCGGTGGCTCCGGCGCGGAGACGGCGCGGCTGTGCGCCGCCTTCGGCATGACGGTGCTGGGCCTCGACCCAAGGGTGACGGAGGCGCCTCCGGGCGTGGCCGAACTCCACCGTCCCGACGCCCTGCACAACCTGCTCCCACGGGCCGACTTCGTCATCATGACGGTGCCCCAGACGCCCCAGACCACCAGAATGATGGCGATGGAGGAGTTCCGCCTGATGAAGGACACCGCTTACCTCATCAACATCGGGCGCGGCGGCACCGTCGCGCTCGACGACCTGACCGAGGCGGTAAGGACGGGCGAGATAGCGGGCGCAGGCCTGGTCGTGTTCGAGGTAGAGCCCCTCCCCAAAGACCACCCCCTGTGGACCATGCCCGGCGTGCTGATAACGCCCCACATGGCGGGCTCGGGGCCTTACGTGCAGCAACGCTACCTCGAGGTGCTGCTGGACAACTGCAAGCGGTTCAACGAGGGAAAGCCCTTGAGGAACGTGGTGGACAAGGCCAACTGGTTCTAGCCCTTTCAAGACTTCTGAACAGCAG
>Ga0172364_10004318_pt1 | contig 11310 bp, 8 predicted proteins | sample LakKivSesite10cm_FD_114545 | JGI IMG/M metagenome (GOLD analysis project Ga0172364, IMG submission 114545) | Sediment microbial communities from Lake Kivu, Rwanda - Sediment site 10cm | ecosystem: Environmental > Aquatic > Freshwater > Lake > Sediment | place: Rwanda: Western Province, Lake Kivu... | reverse complement strand
TGTTCTCTTGTTTCATCAGTTATCTTCTTTTTCTTGCCATCTGGTCTTGCTATATAGTTAGCTCCAGGATAGTTGCTTTGACCTCTTTCAACAAACCCCTTTAGATATTCTATATTCCACTCATTAACACTCTCAGGGACTGTGAGTTTCATGGCCATAATCTTTGGAACCCCAACCTCATTTAAGCCAAGCATTGGGTCTGGGCTTATGACGGTTCTTGCTGAGAAATTAGTTCTCTTGCCAGCAAGGTTATGCCTTATTCTGCCTTCTTTGCTTTTTATTCTTTCTGTTATTGTCTTTAGAGGCTCTCCAGATCTGTGTCTTGCGGGCGGCAGCTGTGCAATATTATTATCAAAGAATGTTGTGATGTGATATTGTAATAAATCCCATAAATCCTCTATAATAATCTCCGGGGCCCCTGCATTTATATTTTCAAACAACCTTTGGTTTATCCTGACAATATCCCCCAGTTTATGAGTTAAGTCATCTTCGCTTCTCTCCCCGCTTTCAAGCGTGATAGACGGCCTCATTGTTACAGGAGGTATAGGCAGTATTGTCAGGATCATCCATTCTGGCCTTACTGATTTTGGGTCCAAGCCAAAGACCTCAGAATCCTCATCAGGTATTCTCTCCAGCCTTGTCCTGATTTCTATCGGAGAGATTCTTTTTTCATTCTCAAGAAAGGTTGTTGGCTTTTCCAATGTTATTTTTTGCTGTCTGCTCTTGCAGTAAGGGCATTTATTTACTGTTTTAAGGCTTTTGATTATATCCTTGATCTTTATCCTTCTCTCCTCCAGCCCTGATTCAATCTCGCTTTTTTCCAATTCATCCATATGCATTGCAATCCTGTTTTTGGGGATAAGTATCCTTCCGCACTCCCTGCAAGTGCATCTTAAGAGATCAAATATTACATTAACAAATTTGATATGTATAACAGGCCTTGCCAATGAAATATAACCAAAGTGACCAACACATTCCTTAAGCTTTGAGCCGCAAGTTTTGCACTTGAGCCCTGGATCTATTACGCCAAGCCTTGCATCCATTAACCCGCCATCAACTGGATAGCCCTCTTTGTCATAAAGCTCAGGGGTTACTATCTTGGCAGAAGCCATTTTCTTGATTGTGTTTGGACTTAAAACACTAAAGCCAATGGTTTCAACCTTTTTAAAAACCGGAATTTCATTGTCTTCCATTTTCAATATTTGTTCTTTAAAACCAACCTTGGATGTATTGTTAATGATTTTAGCTCATCAAGCAGCAGCTTGAAGGCATAGCTTATCTCAATAAAATTTATTTCAACATTATCGCCGCATATAGGGCAGTATAATTTATTCTTGAATCTATCATATATTGCTATCATTCCGCATTCTTCACATACAGGGACCACTGTTTTGTCTGCATCAAACCTTTCCTTCAACAATAAAGATGCTCCATGTGCAACAAATGTATCTTTTTCCATCTCACCCAAACGCAGACCTCCTTCCTTTGCCCTGCCTTCTGTTGGCTGTCTTGTCAAAAGCTGTATTGGGCCTCTTGCCCTTGAATGTATCTTGTTAGCAACCATGTGCTTTAGCTTCATATAGTAAATATTTCCAATGTAAATCTTTGCCTCCAACTGCTCCCCTGTTATTCCATTATACATTGTTTCAACACCATTTTCCCTAAAACCAAGTGACAGAAGCTCTTTTCTTAATTTTTCTTCTGGTTCAACATCAAATAGTGTTCCATCTATATATCTTGAGGATAAGGCACCCACCTTGCCTGCAATTAGTTCAATAAGATGTGAGATAGTCATTCTTGACGGTATTCCGTGGGGGGAGAATATAAGGTCAGGTGTAATTCCAGATGCTGTGAAAGGCATGTCTGACTGGTCAACTATCAACCCCACAACACCTTTCTGTCCATGCCTTGATGTAAATTTATCGCCAAGTTCTGGAATTCTTTGGTCCCTGATCTTTACCTGAACAAGCCTATTGCCCTCACTGCTTTCTGTTATCAAAATAAAATCAATAATTCCCTCCTCTCCGTGTTTTAGTGCTACAGAACTCTCACGCCTGCTGCTTGGTGCAAAGTTATACTGGTCCATAGAACTTAAGAATCTTGGCGGGCTTGTCTTGCCAATAATAACATCCCCTTCTGCAACCTTTGCTTCCTGGAAGACTATCCCGTCTTTTTCCAATAACCTATAGTCTTTCTCACTCTTGTATCCCTTTACATCCTTGTCAGGTATGGATATTTCGTCAGTAAGGCCTCCAGAATATCTTAACTCCTCAGCTATTGATGGCCTGTAATATGTTGATCTTCCTAAACCAAGATCAATTGATGCCCTGTTTAAAATCACTGCATCATCAACATTATATCCCTTGTAACTCATAATAGCCACTACAATATTTTGTCCTGAGGGATGCTTGTTGTAGTTAGAAACATCATGCATAACTGACTGTACAACTGGCACCTGCGGATAGTTCAAAATATTTACATCCATATCAATTCTTATTGGAAAGTTTATTGCATACATTCCAAGTGCCTGTTTCTGGTTTTTTGAGCCAATACTTATTCTTGCACCAGGGCTGAAATTTGCATATGGCACCAGTGATGTGCACAGACCAACCATTGCAAATGGGGCAAGCTCCAAATGGGTATGCTCTTTTGTTAGCTCCTCTTTTGAGAATGCAACAAAAGCATTTTCTTCCTCAGATGCATCAAGATACTCCACAACCCCTTGTTTCACAAGGTCGGAAAACAAAATCTCATTTTTTTGCAATTTTTTGATATGCTCGTCTCTTAAAAGCGGCTTTCCATCCTTGACAACAATTAATGGCCTTCTTAGTCTGCCTTTATCATCATTTATTTGTACATTGTTTGTTTTTTTATCATAATATACATTCAGATTTTCAGAAATGGCCCCCTTTCTTCTCTCTCCTATTACCTTCTCTGTAAATTTAGCAGGGTTTTCTACTTCTCCAACAAATTTTCCGTTTAGGTACACTTCGCTCATTTTATTTTAATACCTTGAGGCCAAGGCTTTTTAGTGATTTTATTGTTTCTTCCTCTTTGGCATCCTGTGATATACTTGAGATTAATGCAAGGTTTTTCTTTAGGCCAATATTTGTCCCTTCTGGAGTTTCAACAGGGCATAACCTTCCAAGGTGCGTGCTATGCAGCTCCCTTGCCTCAAAATTTTCCTGGGTTGCTGATAAGGGGCTCACAACTCTTTGTAGGTGGGATATCATCTCAAGGAAATTTATGCGTTGTATTCTCTGGCTTACGCCTTTTCTGCCTCCAACCCAATTGCCAGTTGCCATTGAGGAATAAATTCTTGATGTTAGCAGCTTCTCCCTTATAATTACTTTTATAGACGGGAACTTACCCCTTTTCACAATTCTCTGGAAATTGTATAAGAGGTCATTTATCAATATATTCAGGTTAACCCTCATCAGATCTGCCAATAAGTCGCCGCTCATCTTGATCTTTTTGTTCATATAATGATCCTTGTCATCAACTCTTATTTCCCCCCTGGAAACATGTATGAACTTCTTTATCATCTTGCATAAGTTATGGGCCTTCTGCAGTCTGTCTTTTTTATCAATACCTATATGCGGCATAAGGTATCTATCTATAATCTCCTTTGTCCTCTCAATCCTTATATCTTTTGATTGTGTTATGCCTGATTTTTTTGCAATATAATCAATTGCATCATCCTGTGTTTTTATATCAACACATTCATACAGATTTACAAGCATTTCATCATAATTGTTTTCTGAAACAGAGCACATAATTTCTTCATCCTTCACAAGTCCAAGTGCCTTAATTACAATAGCAACAGGGATTCTCTTGATTCTTGTAAAGCTTAGGTAAATTATTCCGTCTTTCATTCTTTCCAGGGTGTGTGGTATCTTAAAAGAACCCCTCTCTGAAAAGAGCTTTCCAACATATTCGCTTGGCCCGGTGCTTGCCTTTTCAACCAAGACCCTGTTTGATGATAAATCTTCTATGTTGACAAGAACTTTCTCGCTTCCATTTATTATAAAATAGCCTCCAGGGTCATCAGGGTCTTCTCCAGCGTCTATCAATCCCTCTTTATCCAGCTTATTAAGATGGCAGTATTTTGACTTAAGCATGATTGGAAGATTACCAATCTCTGTTTTTATGGATTCTCTTTTTTGCCCATTAATGTATGCAGACACCTCAACAAACATTGGGGCAGCATAGGTTATTTTCCTCAACCTTGCCTCTGATGGGAATATATCCCTTTTTGAGCCATCTGCTTCAGTTATCTCTGGCTTGGTAATCCATATTTTGTCAAACCTTATTTTGTATGTATCAACGTTTTGGGGGATGATTGTTGGTTCTACTTCTTTATTTTCATCAAGAATCCTTTGAAGTTCAGAATCCACAAAACTATTAAAGGACTCAATATCAGACATAATAATACTGTGTTCCTGAAAGTATTTTTGTATTAATAGCTTAGATGTTTTATCCATTTATAACATCCCTATAATATATAGATTTTCCTGCTGTTGGGCTATCCCTTGTTATTTTTATAACATCGCCTGGCTTCACATTCAAGCCTGCAATTGCAGGGTCTGTCAATGCTATCTTTGGCAGCTCATTCAATGAGAGATTATATTTTTCAAGCAATTCCTGAATCTCTTTTTTAGTTAGTTTAGAATGTTCGGGGACAAGCACATGGTTTTTTATGTTAATGTTTTTCATTTAGTTTATCCTCGCTTAAGTTATGGGCCGGACGAGATTCGGACTCGCGACCACCTGATTACTTTCTGTTTGGTTAAAAGTCAGATGCTCTACCAGGCTGAGCTACCGGCCCAAAGATGCAAAAACCAGAACAAAATTCTGGTTTAAGCAACGCCCTGGCCGGGATTTTCAGTATTAAATGCCTTTGAACCCGAGTCGAAGCCTCGACAGGGCTTCATGATAAGCCGAACTACACCACCAGGGCATCAGTTTATCTAATAATGGTTATAAATCCTTCTTATATCTTAGAAAGCCTTATTAGGCCTATAAAAGACCAAAGAAAGATTATCCCACCATGGGTTTCTATCATTTTTTTTATATATAAAGCTTTCGCAGAGATTTATTTTTTATATCTTCTACTTTTTTAGTTCAAAGTTATTGTTTATTACTTATTAAGGAAAAATATAACAATTTATATTTTTTTGGTTAATACTTTTTTAAGATGGATGACATCAATGGATATAAAAATAACAGAAACATTATCTAAAGATAACAACTATCTCAAGGCCACTGAAATCAAATCTCTTGGATGTAAAAAAGAATTATATTTTGAACCCTCTATGCTGAATTATTGCAGTGCATTATACTGTACTTACTGCCACAGGCGTTTTGATACAGATGAAATCCTCAAGTCAATAAAAAATTTTATTTGAAAAAATAAGCTTAAAAAATACTATCCCCACTGCCGGATTTGAACCAGCAACCTTTCGGTAACAGCTGTCTGCCTTTCATTCATTCTCAGTTGAGATAGTCTGACAGAATCTACAGCCGAACGCTCTAGCCGTTGAGCTAAGTGGGGATAAAACACAAGAAAATTAATTTATTTATATAGCTTTTGTTTTTAAAATAAAGAAAGGTTTATTTAATTGAGAGGCCCACACTGTTTGAGTGCGTGATTACATCCTTTCCCTTTTCATTCTCATACTTGATAACAGCAGGAGGTAATTTAAACTCCCCTAGTATGCCGAGTTTTGATTTTATTTTGTAGGTTATTATTCTCTCTTCATACTTTTCAAGAACAGCTATATTCCACTTGATAAGATTGCCGCCCCTCTCATGTGATATAACCTTATCTGGCTTAAGCGTTCCTATCTGGAATTCCTTTTGTATGTCTGCGATATTTGGAACCCTGTCAATTATCACAACATTCTTAATTGGCTTTGGTGTTCTGTTTCTCACATTCATCAGAATCTTCATCTCTGTTATTCCTCCCTCTCTTGTATTTAAAATAACAGCCTGTTTTTTTACTACTATCAAGCTCCTTAATACAAAATAGAGTATTGTCAAGATTATTGCAGCAGTTATAGCCCCTGCCAATAACCTAAAGCTTTTAACAACCTTTACCTCTATTTCTGCACCTGGCTTCAGGTCAACATCAATTGCACGGTATCTTTTTCCATCCTCTTTCAAAACATATGTTTTTGGCTTTGTTGATGTCACAATATCCTCAAAAAATCCCATCTCTATCTTTAAAGTCTCTTGGTTTCTTACATTTCCATAATTTGTGTAAGTTATTTTTTTCTCTGTTTTTAGGAATGATTTTTCCAATTCCAGCGATTCTCTAATATCTGAGTAAGCTATTATCTCCACAGGTATGTTTTCTATTGTTCTAATGTTCTCTCCACTAACATAAAGATTCAATGTTACTGTATCTTTTTTTGGTGATTCGATAGAGTCAAAAGAGTACATTACAATAATTGTTTTTTCCTCCAACGGCCCAAGAGAGGTTTCTGTTTCCTTGTTTATAACAATGCTTGAGAGCTTTATTTTCATGTTTGTGATGTTGAGTATGTTCCTATTTTTCAAGTCAATCATTATCCTGACAGTTTCCCTTGGGTCTATTTTTTCAGGGATATTAACATTAGCTGTTACTGTTGGGGGATATTCTCCTGTAAGCTTGCCCGATTTTAAATAAATTGGGATATATATTTTTTCTAAAAGGTTTGTTTTAGCTGATTTCACTATAACATGAATCTTATAAAGGCTTGGCGGCATCTCGGAAACAGGCATTATCAAAACCCTTATCTCCCTTGTTTCTCCCTTGGCTATGGTTATAGAAGAGTCCTTTGGCGGTATTATCTGTGTGCTCCACTTTGGATTAATTCCAAAACTTATTTTAAAATTGTCATTGAAATTCTGATTGTTTGTTATTGAAATATAGAATTCTGCCGGCTCCCTGTAAACCACATTATCCTTAACAGCCTTATAGTCAACCGAGAACTCTGATAATGCAGAAGCAAGCGATATAGTTAACATGGATACAGCGACTAACAAGAAAAATGCTTTTTTAGGCCAGTTCATTCACTACCACCAGTTATATTAAATTGGGTATTTATATATAAATGTTTCTAAAGTTACGAAACTCTGAATCTTTTAAAGCACTTGCTAACAAAGCGAGGGGTGGGACTTCAACGAAGTTGAATGCCGCACAATCTATCAAATAGATTTTCATTTGCGTGCCAGCTTAGCAAGAAGCTGTATGGGGCCGCCTAGGACTTTCAAAAATAATTGCGCCTTTTTGCGAGCGAAGCGAGCGAGTCCAGCTTTATGCTGGACCTTGCATATCAAATGGGCGTAACCATTTGTATGGGGCCGCCGAGACTTCCGATTTGGTTGCGAGCGAAGCGAGCGCGAGGGACTTCAATTGCAAAGCAATTGAATGCCGCTCTTTGCATGCCAGCTGAGCGTAACCATCTGTTCGAACTCGGGTTACCAGCGTTCCAGGACAACACCCCGGGCTGGAATGATAGCCAAACTACACTACGGCCCCATGGCAAGAGTAAACAAAAAGCATTAAAAAACCTTACTAATATGCCCGCTTTTAGTTACCTTTAATATGTTATCAACAAAGCTTTCTATCTTGCTTTCATGGCTGACTGTTATTATTTGTTTTATATTCAGCTGGTCAAGCACATCCCTCATCTTGTCAAGCTGGTCTGTTGAAAATCCGTCTGTTGGCTCGTCAAGGATTATTATATCCTTTGTTTTTATTCCTCCAATCAAATCATTTATCACCTTATTTAGGGCAAGCCTGTAAGCCAAAGCAAGCGCTGTTCTTTCCCCTCCGCTAAGACATTCAATGCTTGTCTCATAATCATTCTGCTCTATTACAGGGCTGAATTCATCATCAAGCCTTACGCTAATGGTTTCTTCCCCCATAAGGACATTAAACCAGTTTTGGAAGAAATCATTAAATTCCTGGTAAACCCTTGACATAATCTGCCTTTCCATCATTGACATAAGCTTTATGAAGTATTCATCAAGCCAGTTTCTCATTTGTTTCAGATAGTTAATCTTTTTCTTAACCAATATCTTTTCATTGATATCTTTTTCCAACCCTGTAATAAACTTGTTGATGCCTTCTGCTTCCTTCTCAAGCTGTGCTTTTTTTATCGCCAGGCTCATCTCATCTGTCAATGCTTTATCAAGCTCTTTTTTCAGTATTTTGTAGTTTTCCTCAATCCCCTCAAACCTCCCTATCTTCTCATCCAGTTCTATCTTCAGATTGTTTATTCCTCCAACCTCTTTCTTTAATGATGCAATTTTCTTTAAAATCTCATCCCTGTTTTTATTTTTTTCATCCTTAAGATTTATTAGGTTCTGCCTTTCACTTAACATGGTATTTGATTTGTGGATTTTTTTAAGCAGGTCCTTTAATCCGGCAATTTTGTTTTTTATTTCACCAAGGTTTTTTGCTTCTATAGAATCAAGCTCCTTCTTAATCTTATCCTCATCTAAAGTTAGCTCATCAAGCAGTTTTTGCTTTTCAACAATTTCCTTTCCCAGTTGTCCGGACATTTCTATCTCAATTTTTAATATTTCAGCAGTTTTTTCTTTCTGCATCAGGTTTTCTAGCTCCACATTTAAATTTATAAGAGTATCACCAACTGTTTTTTTTCTTTTATTTTCCTGCTTTAGGGTTTCGACATAAGCTTTTATTTTTTTATCTTCAAGATCATTAATGTATTTCTTGTGCTCTGCTGATAATTTCTGTGAGCATACAGGGCATTTATCTGATTTTAAGACATCTTTTTTTATTTTTTCTGATTTTTCTTTATTGACCTCATTTTCCTTGATTGTTAAATTTATTTTTTTAATCTCCTCCTCTCTTTCAATAATCTCTCTCTTAATACCCTCTTTTTTGCTTATATCCTGCCTTAGTCTATCAAATTTGTCCCTCTTTAAAATAAGATTTCTTGATTCCGCTGATTTTATTAATATCTCTCCTTGAATTTCTTTTTTTCTTTTTTGCAATGAATTATTTTTTTCAGTCAGCTCAACTTTCTTCTGCATCAGGTAATTATATTCTTCCTCATGCTTTATTATTGATTTTTCCACTTCTGACTCATTTTCTTTTATTGGCTTAATCTCAATTTTTTCTATTTCTGTATTGAGCTTTTTTATATCTTTATCCAAGGCCCCCATATTTTCCTTGTAACTCTGTACTAACATAACCTTTTCTTTAAGCCTTGTGTTTGCTATATCCTCCTTTTTTCTTAAATCATTCAATTCATCAATCCTTTTTTCCAATTGGTTTATGCTTTCTTTTTTTTCCTTGACAATAGATTCTGCTGCTTTTATCTTTGGTTTTAGCTCGTCCAGTTTTTTCATCACATTACTTAACTCATCTACTCTTTGCTTTTTCTGCATATTTTTTTCTTCAAGATCAACAATCATGCCGCTAAACTCCTTTGTTTTTTCCCTTATCTCTCTCGCTATTATCTGGCTGTTTTCCCTGATTCTTTTGTATTTGTCAATCTGGAAAACCCTTCTCAAGGTATCTAGCCTGTAATCCTTTTCATCTAATAATATCTGCTTCATTTCTTCTTGTGGTGTATAAACAGTATATCTATAGATTAATGATTTTGTCTTTGCAACAAGCTCCTTAGGATAGCCCAAGAGGTCAAGAATTTTTGATTTAAGTTCAAGAGCAGTAGCCTCTGTTTTTTTGTTGTTTATCATTATAAACCCAGAGTCCTGCCTTACATCATCTTTTTGCCTTTTTAATGCCCTCTTTATTATTATATTATCATTATCAAGACTGAACTTAAGCTCAACAGACCCATTGGTTTTTCCATTCCTCAAAAGGGAGCTGCCTGGCAAAGACCTCATTATGCCAAAAAGTGCAAATTCAATGGCCAGAAGTATGGTTGATTTTCCGCTGCCTATATCACCGCTTAGAAGAAGAGAGCCCCTTGGAAATTCTATTGTCTGTTTTGTGTAGCTTCTTATGTTCTCAAGCTTAACATACTCTATTATCATAAACACAGGAAATATTTCTCAAGTTTTTATATTTAATTAAAATCAAAACAATATAAAACAATCTATTATAGAAATTACTACTGTTAAATAGAAAAGTATTTAAGTAAATAATATTACTCATTGTAAGATGGAAGAACCTAAATATATTTCAGACATAGGAATGTATCATTTCACTTGTTGCCCGCCTAAAAAGTATATGGAGCATGCCAGGAGTTTAAGTGAGGAAAACAAAGAAAAATGTTTGATGGCATATAATTCCCTTAGGGAAATTAGTCCAGGGCTTTTAGATGGAAAAGACATTCTTGAAAAAATAGGGGAAATCCAGAAAAACCAGAAATCTAATTTGAATATCAAGGAAAAGAAAGGGTATTACTCAATAGACGTTCAAATGCAGGATATAAGCATAGAGCTTGCGCATTTTGAGGCGGTTAAATTAACTAAATAACGAGGAGAAGAAAATGAAGAAAGTAAAGATAGAAGAACTGTTCAAGGGAAAAATTATAAATAGAAAAGATGATAAAGATGGAATCCATATCCTGGTCCAGATTTCTGAGCAGGATTCATTAGTAATTTGTTGCAATGGCCATAACCTGCTGTTTGACAAGGAAATGATGGAGGGGCGGAATGTTATTTATACAACAAATGAAAAACTATATGTTGGAGAGCATAACCAATACATTGAGATAAGCTAACTTAAAAAACATTTTCTAAACACAAATTTTTTAAATAAGTTACTTTATAATTATATTGATGATAGTTGAAACAGTTCTTGAAACACTAAAAATACTTCTTATAGTCTTTGTATTAATGGTTATTGTTGAGTTTTTTGAGCTAAAATACAGGGATAAAATCAACAAAAATATTACAAAAAAACCATTAAGGCAGTACACACTATCCTCTCTGTTAGGTGTCACACCTGGTTGTTTTGGCGCATTCTTTATTGTTTCATCTTATGCTCATGGCCTTGTTGGCTTTGGAGCCTTGGCTGCAGTCATGGTTGCAACAGCTGGCGATGAAGCATTTATTATGCTTGCAAAAATACCTGGAACTGCATTATTAATCTTTTTTATCTGCCTTGTCCTGGGGATTATTGCCGGCTTTTTGGCTGACATGATTGTCAAAAAAACAAAATTAAGAATATCTAAGCCATGTAAAATCAGAATTCATAAAAAGCAGGACATCCAGGAAAAATCATTTTTAAGGCATTTCTTCAAAGAGCACGTTTATAACCACATAATAAAAGAGCACATGCGAAGGTTGTTTTTATGGCTCTTCTTTACAATCCTGCTAATA
>Ga0172364_10004315_pt1 | contig 11311 bp, 8 predicted proteins | sample LakKivSesite10cm_FD_114545 | JGI IMG/M metagenome (GOLD analysis project Ga0172364, IMG submission 114545) | Sediment microbial communities from Lake Kivu, Rwanda - Sediment site 10cm | ecosystem: Environmental > Aquatic > Freshwater > Lake > Sediment | place: Rwanda: Western Province, Lake Kivu... | reverse complement strand
TGGAAGATGAAAGAAGTTTGATCCGGTGCTGGGTCCCTGGTACTGGTTACTGGTTCGCTGGTGCGGATTTAGCTTCACTGAACTCGCAAAGGTTGACTTCAGATTCCGCTGGCGCGGATTTATAATCCGTGCCTTTGCTCGGTTGCAATCCGTACTTTTTCCCCGGGCACCGATTACAAATCGGCGCCAGCAATCCTGAACAACGCTAGCAATCCTGAACAACGCCAGCAACTCTGTACTACGCCAGCAACCCTGTACTACGCCAGCACAGAAATTGTAAAAAATGACTATTTGTCAGTATTTCCCCGTTGGCATATCTTTTGAAAGCTGAAAGCTGAAATTCCAGGATAATCATAAAATAATAATATATGCAAACAGGAAAAATTGGAGTCACCTCAGAGAACATCTTCCCGATAATAAAGAAATTCCTTTATTCGGACCATGAGATCTTTCTGCGTGAGCTAATCTCAAACGCGGTCGATGCCACGCAGAAGCTCAAAGCAATTGCACAGGCCGGGGATTTCAAGGGCGAGATCGGCGATACAACAATCAGGGTATCTGTTGACAAAAAGAAAAAGACCATCATGGTTTCCGACAGCGGTATAGGAATGACGCAGGAGGAACTTGACAAATATCTTAACCAGATCGCTTTCTCAAGCGCCAACGATTTCCTCGAGAAATACAAGGACCAGGTCAACTCCATGATCGGTCATTTCGGTCTTGGATTCTATTCTTCATTTATGGTGTCGGATAAGGTGGAGGTCGTCACAAAATCGTGGGAGGAGGGTGCAAAGACTGTTAAATGGACCTGCGACGGAAGTCCTGAGTTCACTATTGACGATGCTGAAAGAGAGAGCCGGGGAACCGACGTGATCCTTTATATCGACAAGGAATCCAAGGATTTTCTCGAAGAGAGCAGGATAGAAGGGCTTCTTAAGAAATACTGCAAGTTCCTGCCGGTGGAAATTGCTTTCGGAAAGGAAAAAGAATGGAAAGACGGGAAATATATTGATACTGGTAAGGACAAGATCATCAATAATACAAAACCGGCCTGGACACTCAAGCCGTCTGATCTCACCGAAGAAGATTACAGTAAATTCTACAGGGAACTCTATCCTATTGGTGATGAGCCCCTTTTCAACATACATCTCAATGTCGATTATCCGTTCAAGCTCACGGGTATCCTCTATTTCCCGAAAATAAAGAGCAATATTGAGATCCAGAAGAACAAGATTCAGCTATACTGCAACCAGGTGTTTGTTACCGACTCCATTGAAGGCATAGTGCCGGAATTTCTTACGCTCCTCCATGGCGTGCTCGACTCACCCGATATACCGCTCAATGTATCAAGAAGTTACCTGCAGAGCGATGCAAATGTAAAAAAGATATCAGGACATATCACCAAGAAAGTTGCTGACAGGCTCAATGAGATATTCAAAAAGAACCGCGCGGAGTTTGAAAAGAAATGGGACAGTCTCAAGCTTTTCATTGATTACGGGATGATAACCGAAGAAAAATTCTACGAGAAAGCTTCAAAGTTCGCCCTGCTCAAAAACACTGATGATAAATATTTCACGTTCGAGGAATATGAGAAGCTGATAAAGGAAAATCAGACTGATAAGAACAAATCGCTGGTATACCTCTATTCAACGAATAAAACCGATCAGTATGCCTATATAGAGAAGGCAAAAAACAAAGGATACGATGTTCTTGATCTCGACGGCCAGCTTGATGTTCATCTGATAAATCATCTTGAGACGAAATTCAAGGATTCAAGGTTTGTCCGGGTCGACTCCGATGTTATTGACAAGCTCATACAGAAAGATGAGGTGAGGGAATCAAAGCTGAGCGATGAGCAGAAAAATGATCTGGGGAATGTCTTTCATATAGCAAGGGAAAAGGAGATCTATAATGTGATCTTTGAACCGATGGATGAAAAGGAATCTCCTGTGATCATCACGCAGTCTGAGTTCATGAGGCGCATGAAGGATATATCGCAAATAGGCGGCGGTATGAATTTTTACGGAGAACTGCCTGACAGCTACAACATTGTTGTCAACCCGAATCATCCTCTGATAATAAAAATATCTGATGAGCTGAAATCTGAAAAAGGCAGCGAGCTTTCAGGCAATGATGCTAAAAGGAAAGAACTTAAGGAAGAGGTTGACTTCATGGAGAAAGAGCACAGGAAGAAAAAGCCGGAAGAGGTCAGCCAGCTGGAAAAAGATGATCTTGAGAAGCTGAGAAAGGAACTTTCCGAGGTTGAGAAAGCACGAAAAGATATGCTCGAAGCCTGGGGATCAGAAAAGAAGGTTGTCAAACAACTTATTGATCTTGCATTTCTGGCAAATAACATGCTGAAGGGAGAGGAGCTGAGCACGTTCGTAAAGAGAAGCGTGGATCTTCTGTAAAAGTCTTGCAGTCATGCGGTTTGGCGATAAATTATATCCGGTAGCCGGTCGCCGCTAGCCGCGTGCCGTTTTATATCATCCTCCCGATCTCCCCTTTGATATAATCTATCGCTGCTCTTGTCGGTTCTTTTTCGAGAGCCATTACTGCTTCGAGAAGTTTTCTGCTGAAGTCCATTCCCGTTGCAGTTTCAGGCATTTTTTCAAATTCACCATTGATAATTTTGATCATGTTCGAGCGTGCATTTCGGACTACTTCCCATGCCTGCGGGCTCATATAGACTTGCTGGGAAAGATTGTGCTCGAATTCGCTTCTTATTGTTGTCAGAAGGTCTGAATGCAGCTGTCTGGCCGACATGGACGGAGTGCTGATCCTGACCAGCATGGATTCGAGCGATATCCTCTCAAGAAAAAGAACTATCCTCTCGTATGCCTGTAACTTTATTGGCGTCACAGTTCTGCTGTTCTGGAGAATAAGTTCCTGCCTTCTCTTGTCCTGGTCATTCTTCAGCAAGTTTCTTATCAGCAGCCACGCGGTAATAAGGACAAGAAGTCCGGGAATAGTAATCTTAAGGATATCAGCAACCGTTTCCATCATTTTCATTTTTTATGCAAACTTAAGGTTTTCTTGCATAATTGACAATCAGTATTTTCCCTCAGATCACGCAGATCTTCGCGGAAAGTATAACCGAAATTGCTTTTTTCTTATTACTTTAGCATTAGACTTTAGATTAATACACATGCCAATAAGCAGTAGGCAGTAGGCAGTAGGCAGTAGGCAGTAGGCAGTAAGCAGTAAGTAACCAGCAACCAGTAACCAGCAACTTATAGCTCATAAATAATAACAATCTTTACTATGGAACATCTGTCTGACCGCATCAAAGCCCTGGCTCCTTCAGCAACACTGGCCATGGATCAGAAAAGCAGAGAACTCAAGGCAAAAGGCCTTGATATAATAAGCCTGAGCCTCGGGGAGCCTGACTTCAATACACCTGATTATATAAAGGAAGCTGCAAAAAAAGCAATTGATGATAACTATACTAAATATCCCCCTGTGGCCGGATACAATGATCTGAGGGAAGCTATATCCAGGAAATTCAAGGAAGAAAACGGGATTAACTATTCCCCTGAGCAGATAATTGTATCAGCCGGAGGCAAGCATTCGATAATAAATGTTATCCTCTCTATAATAAATCCCGGCGATGAAGTGGTACTCCTGGCTCCATACTGGGTGAGCTATTACGACCAGGTGATACTTGCCGGTGGAAAACCTGTTATTATAGAAGCCAGACTCGAAAATGATTTTAAGGTCCTTCCGGAACAGATTGAGGTTGTGGTCACAAGGAAGACCAGGCTGATAATATTCAATTCACCATCCAATCCCACAGGAATGGTTTATGACAGGGAGGAGGTGGAAGCAATTGCACGGATAGTCCAGAAATACGACTGGCTTTTTATTCTTTCCGACGAGATTTATGAGCACATTCTTTTCAAAGGAGAGCATGTAAGCATGGCATCATTCGATTTCATCTACGACCGTGTGATTACAGTCAACGGCGTGTCAAAGGGCTATGCAATGACAGGCTGGAGGCTGGGCTATATCGGAGCGCCTGTGTGGATTGTCAAGGCTGTCAATAAATTGCAGGGACAGTTTACCTCCGGCGTTTGTACAATAGCCCAGCGGGCTGCTCTTGCCGCACTGACCGGGAAGGATAATTCGCGTGATCTCATGAGAGAGGCTTTCCAGAGAAGGAGAGATCTCATCTGCAAGCTTTTAAAAGATGTAAAAGGTTTTAAGGTCAAGGTACCACAGGGCGCATTTTATGTGATGCCTGATATCAGCCATTACCTTGGAAAATCAGACGGCGAAAAAAGGATTAAGACATCCGACGACCTGGCCATGTACCTGCTGGATAATGCTCATGTCGCGGTTGTCGGAGGCGATGCATTCGGCGCTCCGAACTGCATACGAATATCTTATGCGACTTCTGACGACCTGCTCGTTGAGGCAGTAAAAAGAATAAGGACAGCCCTGGAGAGGCTGAGGTGAGATTAATCAGTATTTATTATACCCCACAACCTCTTCTTTCGGTTTTCTTTTTTTCTCGCGGTAACTGCTCAGTGAATATCCGATTGTGATTATAAGTTCCACGCGTTTTGAGCGCGGTATTGAAAGAATCTTTTTCAGCAGGTCCTCGTCAAACCAGCCGATCATGCAGCTGCCGAGCCCTTCGGCACTGGCCTGCAGGCAGATATTCTCCGAAGCTATACCTATATCTATAAGTGAATAATCCTTGTTTTTAATCGTTCCTCCGATCCTGGAGGAAAAATTGGGTTTTTCCCTCACAACAACTATTAGCACCGGTGCCTGTCCGACGAATGAATTCATACCAAGGATCTTTGCAGATGCAGCCTCAGCAATCTCTTTTTTCAATGACGGATCGGTGACAATAATGAATCTCCATGGCTGCGCATTGCAGGCCGAAGGAGCTATCCTTCCTGCTTCAAGTATCCTTTCGAGCTTCTCATCTTCCACATCCTTGTCGCTGTACTTCCTGTCGCTCTGCCTGGTCCTGATCAGGTCAAGCATTTTTTTGCCGTCTATAGAATGATCCATATCAGAATTATTTAAAATGATTTTTGGGGGCGGTAAATATAGCAATATTTAATATCTTTATGCTTCTTTAAAAACTGGTATTGATTAAAACAAATTAAACCTTAAAAAGATGACTATAGTATTGGTAATTCTCGGCATCATTGTTCTGCTGGTTATAATGGCAATCTCATTGTATAACCGCCTGGTGAAACTAAGAAATAACAGGGAGCAGGCATTTGCCGACGTTGATGTTCAGCTTAAGCAGCGACACGATATGATACCTCAGCTGGTTGAAGCTGTAAGAGGATATATGCAGCATGAGCGCGGGGTTCTGACAGAGATTACGGAAGCACGGGCAAATGCAATGAAAGCCACATCGATCAATGACAAGATAACTGCTGAAAACAGGCTGTCTACTGCACTTGACGGACTGAAGGTGGCCGTTGAAGCGTATCCCGACCTGAAAGCAAGCCAGAATTTCCTCGACCTGCAGAACGAGATCTCAGATATTGAAAACAAAATAGCTGCTGCCCGCAGATTCTTCAACTCTGCAACAAAAGAACTCAACGTCGCCACAGAAGTGTTCCCGTCGAACATCGTTGCCACGCTGTTCAATTTCAAACGAGAACCTTTGTTTGAGCTGGGCGATCAGAGAGCAGTAGTGGAACAGCCTCCGAAAATCCAATTCTAGTATATGAAGTCTTTCGGCCTTCAGAGCCAGATATGGAGGAACAACACCAACTCAGTACTGCTCCTCATGATGTTCCCTGTTGTCTTTATCGGACTTACCTGGCTCTTTTTCTTTTTTCTGTCAATAAGCCAGTCGCATAATCTGGCACAGGACCAGGATCAGCTTAACTTTCTGGCTTCAGTCAATTACAGATTCCTTCATACCATACCATGGGTGATAACAGGTGTAATAATCTGGTTCATAGTAGCCTGGTTCTCACATACATCCATGATAAATGCTGCAACCTCTTCCAAACCGCTGGAAAGAAAAGAGAATAAAAGGATTTATAATCTTGTGGAGAACCTGTGTATATCAAAGGGCATGACAATGCCTAAAGTGAACATAATCGAGGACGATTCCCTGAATGCCTTTGCAAGTGGGATAAGTCCGCAGACATATACCGTATCCCTGTCGCGCGGAATTATTAATAAGCTCAATGATCAGGAGCTCGAGGCAGTTATAGCCCATGAGCTTACACATATCAGGAACCGTGACGTACGGCTCCTGATCATTTCAATCGTATTTGTGGGAATTTTTGCATTTATATCGGAAGCACTGTTCAGGTCGATAAGGTTCGGTAGCCTCGGAAAGGGAGGGAAGAAAGGAAGCGCTGGCGCGGCAATCATCATCGCCCTTGCACTGGCCCTTGTCGGTTACCTGATAGCAACGCTCTTCAGGTTTGCTCTTTCCAGGAAACGTGAATACCTTGCTGATGCAGGATCGGCTGAACTTACAAGAAATCCGTTAGCCCTCGCGTCTGCGTTACGGAAGATCTCGGCGGATCCTACCATTGAAGCAGTCGAGAGAAAGGATGTGGCGCAGATGTTCATTGAAAACCCGCAACTCGGGAATAAGAAATTCGCAGTCTCTGTTTCATCACTCTTTGCAACTCATCCGCCGATAGAAAAAAGAATTCAGATACTTGAGCAGTATTAGGTAGGAGAAAGTTGTTATTAATTTTAGCCACGGGAGCACAAAGTTCACTCCAAGAGCACAAAGGAATAATAGTATATTAAGATCCTTAGTTCTTTGAGATTTTCTTTATTGTGTGTGGTTAAACTTTTAATCCATTCAGGTTTCATTTTGTTTCTTTCCGAACAGCTTTTTTTCCTCTCCCTTCAGCAGTCTTTTAATATTTTTCCTGTGGGTTATCAGCAATGCAATTGCGACCACCACCGAGAATACTTTGAAAAAAAGTGAAGGGGTGTCGAAAACAGTGAAAAGCAGAATGGGGAATGATATGCCGGTGATCATTGAGGATACCGATACTATGCCAGTTATAGCCAGTACGATCAGAAAGATTCCGAAGCACAGGAGTGTCAGCACGGGGTGAATTGCCAGGAGAACACCGAATATGGTAGCAACGCCTTTACCCCCTCGGAAGCCTGCAAAGACAGGAAAGATATGTCCGATGACAGCGGCAAGCCCCGCAGCTATCTGAAGATTGGTGAGGAGTGCTGTTTTACCGGCCGCAAGAATGAAAAAGACGGGAAGCATGGCTGCAGCCCAGCCTTTAGCCAGATCGATCAGCAGAACAGGCACTCCGGTTTTCCATCCGAGAACCCTGATGGTATTTGTAGCTCCGGCATTCCCGCTTCCGTGTTCCCTTATGTCAATTCCGTGAAAATACCTGCCAGCCCATACAGCTGTAGGTATCGAACCCAGCAGGTAGGATAACAGTAATACGATCACAATGAGAAAGATATTCACGAATTCCTGTTTATCACAAAGATATCATTTTAGCCGGATCATCCCGCGATCAGGATATTCCCGGTCCTGCCTCGACAAGTTCAGCCGTCTCAGGATTTGATGTGAACTTCGCGAAGTTGTTTATGAATTTCAGTGCGAGGTCGGTAGCTGCAATATGCCATTTGGTTCTTGTTTCCCATCCGTTTGCCGGATCAAGGATCTTCTCATCGACTCCGTTGACCTTCATAGGGATGCTCAGGTTGAATACAGGAAGATTTGTAAATTCACTTTTATTTATGGAATCATCAAGAATTGCACTTATAATACGCCTTGTTGATGGCAGGTCTATCCTGCTGCCTGTTCCGTAGGGGCCGTTTATCCAGCCGGTATTGAGCAGCCATGCTTCGGCGTTATGCTCCTTCATTTTCCTTGTCAGCTCGTTAGCGTAAATAATGGGATCGAGCAGGAGGAAAGCGGCACCGAAACACGCTGAAAACGAGGGCACCGGTTCAATGATTCCTCTTTCTGTTCCGGCTACTTTTGCAGTATACCCGCTGAGAAAATAGTACTTGCATTGTTTGTCGGTCAGACGGCTCACAGGCGGCAAAACGCCAAATGTGTCTGCCGACAGAAAGATCACTTTTTTTGCATGCCCTGCTTTCGATACAGGCTTGACTATGTTTTTAATGTGATAGATAGGATAGGAGACTCTGGTGTTTTCGGTTTTAGTATCACTGTTGAAATCAATTGTCCCGTCCGAAAGCACCACAAGGTTTTCCAGGAGAGCGTCTCTCCTGATGGCATTATATATGTCAGGTTCATTATCCTTGTTCAGCTTTATGCATTTTGCATAACATCCTCCCTCGAAGTTGAATATTCCTTCATCATCCCATCCGTGTTCGTCGTCGCCTATGAGCGCTCTTTCCGGATCGGTTGAGAGAGTTGTCTTTCCGGTTCCGGAGAGTCCGAAGAAGATAGCTACATCGCCTTTCCTGCCGACATTAGCTGAACAGTGCATTGATGCTATCCCCTTCAGGGGAAGATAATAATTCATGACAGAGAAGATTCCTTTCTTCATTTCCCCTCCGTACCATGTGCCTCCAATGACTGCCATGTTTTTGGTCAGGTTGAAGAAGACAAAATTCTCGGAATTAAGACCCTGCTTCTGCCAGTCGGGATTTACTGCCTTGGAAGCCATCAGAATAACGAAATCTGGCCTGAATTCCTGAAGTTCTTCCGAAGACGGCCTGATGAACATGTTCTTCACAAAATGCGCCTGCCATGCCACTTCCATTATAAACCTGACCCTGAGCCTTGTATTCTGATTTGCCCCGGCAAAACAGTCCATTACAAAGAGTCTCTTTCCGGAAAGCTGTCTTGCTGCAATACCCAGGCAATGCTGCCATATCTCCTGCGTAATGGGCTTATTGTCAGAAACTTTGGCTTTATCTGATTTCCACCAGACTGTATCTTTTGTCTTTTCGTCAAGGACAATATATTTGTCCTTTGGGGAACGGCCTGTAAAAATACCTGTATCTACGGAAATTGCACCGGTTCTTGTAATGATTCCTTTTTCAAATTTTTCAAGTCCCGGTTTTGTTTCTTCTGCAAAAAGCGTATTGTAATCCGGATTATAAACTATATCACTGACATTTGTAATGCCATACAATAACAGGTCTTCCTGAGAGATCATATATTTTTAGCTTATTTAAAATAAGTTCTGTAAAGATATCAAAATATTTAACAGTAGAAATAGATAGGGTATTCCGTTTCTGAAAGGTCTTATAATTGTCTAAGGTTAGTATTTCTTACTAATGATCAGGTTTGTTGCAGCCATGCAAAGATGAAAAAGGGCCGGTGGATTCATCGGCCCTTTTCATTTGCTTATCTATTAACTTTTCACTTTCCGAATTTTATCGAAGCCTGGGCTGCTGCCAGCCTGGCTATCGGAACCCTGAAAGGAGAGCAACTGACATATGTAAGTTTGTTTTTGAAGCAGAATTCGACAGATGCAGGATCGCCACCCTGTTCCCCGCATATGCCCACTTTAAGGTCAGGTCTGGTGGCTCTTCCTTTCTGTACCGACATGGTTATGAGCTGGCCTACCCCTTCCTGGTCGATAGTCTGGAACGGATCAGCTGACAACAACTTATTATCAAGATAATCATGCAGGAATCCGCCGGTATCATCACGGCTGAATCCGAATGTCATCTGTGTCAGGTCGTTTGTCCCGAATGAGAAGAATTCGGCTGATTTTGCCATACGGTCGGAGAGCAGTGCAGCGCGGGGTATCTCTATCATTGTGCCGTATTTGTAATCTATCTTACTGACGCCGAATTTTTTACATACTTCATTATAAACCTTGTCAACAACTTTTTTGGTGACATCAAGTTCTGATACATCACATGTAACCGGAACCATAAGTTCAGGGTGAGGTTTCTTGCCTTCTTTGATGAGTTCCATTGTCGCTTCAAACATGGCTCTTACCTGCATCTCAGTGACTTCCGGATAGGTGATACCCAGGCGTACACCGCGGTGGCCCATCATAGGATTGGACTCATGCAGGGTTTCGCCTCTTCTTTCAACATCTTCCTTTTTTATTCCAAGAGCCTGGGCAAGCTCTGCCATTTTATCATCGCTCTGGGGAACGAATTCATGGAGAGGCGGGTCGAGTAGCCTGAAAGTCACAGGCAGTCCGTCCATAGCTTCCAGTGTGGATTTCATGTCTTTCTTGACAAAGCTGAACAGTTCGTCGAGGGCTTTACGCCTTTCAGTCTCATTTGCGCTGAGGATCATCTTGCGAAGCAGGAAGAGCGGCTGCTCGGATCCCTTGCCATAGAACATGTGTTCTGTACGGAAAAGTCCGATACCTTCTGATCCGAAATCGCGTGCAACCTTTGCATCGGCAGGAGTGTCGGCATTTGTGCGGACACCCATTTTACGATGCCTGTCGACGATATTCATGAATTCCCTGAATCTCGGATTCTCGGAAGCGTCCATCAGAGCTATCGCACCTGTATATACATTTCCTTTTGTACCATTAAGTGTAAGAAGATCACCTTCCTTAATGACAATGTTTGTTCCGGCTACCTTTGCTGTTTTGGTATTTGCGTCGACATGGAGGGCTCCGGCGCCTACTATACAGCATTTGCCCCAGCCGCGTGCTACGAGAGCAGCGTGTGATGTCATTCCGCCGCGTGCAGTCAGGATACCAACTGCAGCGCGCATTCCTTCAACATCTTCAGGGTTGGTTTCCTCGCGGAGAAGAATGACCTTCTCGCCTTTGCGGAACCATGCCACTGCATCTTCAGCAGTGAATACAACTTTACCGACTGCAGCTCCGGGACCTGCAGGAAGTCCTTTTACCAATGGTTTTACTTTCTTTTCGGCATCAGGATTGCAGATAGGGTGGAGAAGTTCATCAAGCTGAGCAGGATCGACCCTGAGGACAGTTGTCTTCTCGTCTATCAACTTTTCATGAAGCATATCCATAGCCATATTAAGGGCTGCTGTACCGGTCCTCTTGCCGGCGCGGCACTGAAGCATGTAAAGCACTCCTTCCTGGATGGTGAATTCAATATCGAGCATATCCCTGAAAGATTTCTCCAGAATATTGCGGATATCGCACAATTCCTTGTATGTCTGAGGCATAGCTTCCTGCATGCTCTTCAGGTGCATGTTCTGTTCATTCTTTGTCTCATCATTTAGCGGGCTTGGCGTGCGGATACCTGCCACGACATCCTCGCCCTGGGCATTCACCAGCCATTCGCCGTAGAACAGGTTTTCGCCGGTTGCAGGGTTGCGGGTGAAAGCAACACTTTTTGCGGAAGTATCACCCATATTTGCGAACACCATTGCCTGCACGTTCACACCTGTCCCCCAGTCAAC
>Ga0172364_10004313_pt1 | contig 11314 bp, 15 predicted proteins | sample LakKivSesite10cm_FD_114545 | JGI IMG/M metagenome (GOLD analysis project Ga0172364, IMG submission 114545) | Sediment microbial communities from Lake Kivu, Rwanda - Sediment site 10cm | ecosystem: Environmental > Aquatic > Freshwater > Lake > Sediment | place: Rwanda: Western Province, Lake... | reverse complement strand
TTCACTATACTGTTAATGTTTCAATCCTTGACGCCATTCTCGGGAAAGAGAACATTTTAAAAACACCTAATGGTCAAATTAAATTTACAATAAAGCCAGGCACATCACACAAAGATGTGTTGAGAGTTCAGGGTCAAGGTGTACCCGATATGCAAGTTGGTAGGGTAGGTGATTTATTAATCACGGTGAATATTAAAATGCCATCGAATATTTCTGAAGAAGAAAAAATGGTTTTAGAATCACTAAAAGAAAGTCCGAACTTTAACTAATTCGGTCAATCGCAAATTGAAGATTAGATTTAACTCTATCTAAATAATAATCTGGCATTTTCATTTCATCCAAGAGGCGTTCACACGCCTCTTTACTTGCTTGATAGTCTCCTGCCCAAAATGACACAATTGCAAATTCATCTAATAGACCATAATTGTATATCCAAGTTTCGACAAAAAGTGAAGATTGTGGTATTCCAATATTAAGTGCATGTTTTCCAATGATATACCCTTGTTGATTCATGCCGTGAATTCTGCAATACTGGACAATTTGATAAAGTGCCTCAACTCTATATGAGCAAGTCTCAGTAGCTCTCATCCAAATTTGTAAAAACTGCTCTTTTGGATAATCTAATTCTCTCATCAAGATTCCAGCTGAATATAAACTCATATAAACTTCTTCATGCCAAAAACCTTGTTCAGCCCTTTTTAAATAATTCTCAAGAGATTTTTCTCTGTTACCAGAGTCTCTATAAGATTGAGCTAAATAAAATGTGTATCGTGAACGAAACCAATCTGAAATATCGCCTTGTAAAGCCTCTTCTAAAAGTTCGACATCTCTTTGAAACTTATTACCAGATTGATTTCTAGCACTATCTTGAATTGGTCTATTATAAAAACCAGAAGCTAATCCACGAGACTTCGAACCATCCATGACTAAAAACTCATGAACTACTCCATCATATCTACAATCTAATTTATTCGTAGTTAGAGTTGGTCTTAAATAAGTGAAACCACCTAAATTAGTGGTGATGTCATAAATATCATCTTGTAAATTACTTTTGAAATTATAAACATCAAAATTGTCATCAAAAACTAAGACTTCATCGGCATCGATCATTAGCGCGTAGTCAATCATTTCAATCTTTCTTAACTGTTCAAGAGCAAAACTTCTATTATGTGCAAAGTTTTTCCAAGGTTCAACTACTACTTCACCTTGAATAAAGTTTTCAACTAACCAGTTATTGATGACCTCTACTGTATTGTCATCTGATCCGGTATCAACAATTAACACATAGTCCAAAAGACGTTTTACAGAATCAAGACATCTTGCGATGACGTGCGCCTCATTTTTAACAATCATGCAAAGTCCAATAGTTTTCATTTATTTAATTTAGATTTTACTATTTATAGAGTGATAGAACATGATTTGTTTGATTTAATATATAAACAAAATAAAACTTTTTATATGGCTGATTATGTACCATATGACAACGGATTATCAATTGAAGAATTGATTGACTTTGTCCAAAATGAAATTACAGTAGGATGTGCTTTACCAAAAGTTTTACCCGATTCAGAAATCAGAAGGATAATCGAAACACGAGCACTTCCGTATTTTTACAGATGGTATCAATATGCAGTTCAAAAATTATACTATCTAATCAATAAAGAAGCTTTTTATACCGAAGAATTCACAAAATATAATTATGTAGATGTTCCGTGTGAAATTCAGTCAGTATCTTACTTGTATGAGGTTAGAGGTGAAAGTCTTTTTCAGCTTGGTATTAATACACCAAATCTTTCAGTCAATCTTGGTGTTACAAACCAGCCATTTTTAAGTAGTTATGTAACTACAATTGGTGAATTAGGTGTTTATAAAACTATCTTGGATTCAATGTCTGATATGTTGAATCAATTAAATAAATACACTCTAAAATTCCATTACAACCAACTTCAACATAGATTACATATATTAACTGCTGTGAAATACGATGTAATTATTGAAGCTTATGCTAATATCAGACCAGAATATCTTTTCAGAGATGACCTGTTTGTTAAGTATGTTACAGGTTGGTCGAAAGTTCAATACGGAAATTTAACTGGCCGTTACGACTACTCACTTCCCGGTGGAGTCAAGATTAATGCCTCAGATATGGTCACTCAAGGAAAAGAAGAAATTAAAGAAGTGGAAGAAGAAATCAAAAACCAGTCGTCATCAGGTTTCTTTTATCTCGTGAAACGCTAAGTTACCATACTCATCAGACAATATCTACACTATCGATTTGACATTTTTATATATAGGAAATGAAAAGAATTAAATCCTTTAAATTATTTGAAAGTACTGAAAACAAGGCTAATATCGCGCAAGAGATAGAAGATATTTTCTCAATAGTACAAGAATCTGGTCTTGAAGTATCTGATGTTTATTCCGGTAATTCTTTGTCTATGGGAACTAGAGATGTTATAACAGATCATAGAGAGTTTCATTCAAATATAGGTCCAGATGGTAGATGGGACAGGACGTTTCAAAGTATTAATGTGAGGTTGAAATCTAAAGATAAATCACTAAATGGATTTATTATACAAGACGATTTTTTTGAAGAATTGAAAGATGCAATCGGTCACACAGAAAGTCTTTACGGATTAGAATTGAGAAATTTATATCTTAGAACCGCTAATGGTGCATGGTTTAAAGATGTCGATACTATGAAAAACTGGATAGAGGATTTGCCTTTTGCACAGAAAAGATCTTTAAAATATGTTTTATATCTTGATATAACTTTTGAAGTAATGGGTGATTTACTTGAAGAGGTAAGATTTTCTGATGTCGTTAAAATTAAAAGTACTGACTCAGAAGTTGCTACTAATATTCACAAAATGGTGACTAAAGCAAAAGATTTTACTGGTAAATTATTAAGATATGTACCTCTGAAATCATCTAAACCGGGTAGACCTGAGATGATAGCAATTGATTATAACGACACAGTTGAACATGATTTAAGAAAAAGAATATCTGAAAGAACTAATTTCACAAGTACTGATGAATTTAATTTCTTTTTCAGGGAATTTTTAAACGAGATTTTTCCTTATGAGATAGGAAAGAAACTACACAAGTCTGGTAAATATAGTCTATATTCTGTTGAACACGATTTTTCAGTGATTGTGTTTTTTAACATAGAAAGATGGACAAGAGGAATAAAAGAGTTGAATTTAATTACAATTTTACCTGGTAAAACAGGATTAGATGTTATAGATATTATTGATATTTAGAAAAACTTTTAGTATATTTGTGTATGCAAACAAAAGAAAACTTCGTAAAACTCTGTGAATTAATCTTCGTGGGAAAAAATGGATTCAATTTTCCATTTGATGCAATTTCTCATTATGAAGAGTACCAGAATATCTATAAGTCTGAGGAGTATCCTCTTTTAGAAGAGAAAATGAAAAATCTACTGACTTTGGTCAATTCAGATCAATCTATGACTAGTAAGGACATCGAAGATGAATTATGGTATTTGATTTAATACCATTCGACCGAGTTCAAACAACTCAAATCATTACCACCACCGTAAGAAATAGAACTTTGTAAACATTCTTCAAGATACATAAGCTCATCAAAAATACTTCGGGGTTTAAAAGGTATAAGATTTTTAGTACCCTCGATTCTATTTTTCTTACCAGATTGATAGACAGACGCACTACCCCAAAATTCTTTATAAGAACCCCTATCAGAGGTGATTAAATTGCCAGGAGAGTCACTAAATCCTGATAACATTCCACCAATCATAATCATGGTAGCACCCAACACAATTGATTTAGTAATATCTGCTGGAACTTTGATACCACCATCGGCAACGATTGGTACAGTTGCAACTCTGGAGCATTCCCAAACTGTAGAAGCTTGACAGTTTCTTGATCCAAATCCTGTGGCAGGCCAAGTGGTACAGGCACTTCCCGGTCCTATGCCGACCTTAATTGCATCCGCTCCCCAAGATTGTAAGTCTAAGACTGCCTGAGAAGTAGATACATTTCCAGCAATAACGAAACTCGGTAGTTTAGATTTGATGTACTTCAACATTTTTTCCATTTTTTGACAGTGACCATGAGCTATATCTATAGTTAGATAATCAGGATAGATTTCGTTAGACGCAAAATCATCAATTAATAGATACGATTCTTCATTGACACCAATTGAGATTGATGAAATCAAGTTTAAAGATTTCATTTTTCTGACAAAATCAAAAGAATCAATGTCAAATCGGTGCATGATATAAAAATATCTAGATTCAGATAGTTTTATTGCTAGTTCTTCTGAAATAACACACTCCATGTTAGCAGGAATTATTGGAAGTGCAAATTGATGATTACCGAATTTTACAGTAGTGGAGCACTGATTTCTGGAGTTTACGACGCCCAATTTTGGACGTAGATTGATTTGTTCAAAATCAAATTTCTTATTCATTAATAAAAGATATATTTTTGATTTTCATCAATGATGCAGTACATCGAGATAGGATAGATTTTTGGATTTGTTCCGGTATCGTCTACGATAAATCTGCAAGATCCATCGAATAAATCGTTATTAGTCACTTTCAAAGTGGCGTTGTTAAGGCCTTTAACAACTGTAAAGAAGATATCATCTAAGTCTTCAGTCACTTCAATAAAGTTGTTTTTAGTTAGAAGTTTACCGGAGTATCCTTCTTCGAAATAAGATTTGTTAATAAGTTCTTTTAGAATTTCTGTTTTAGAAAATTCAATTTTGATTTCACTTTTCATAGTTCAATAGTTTAGCTCAAATTATATTCGAATAAATCTGTAAGTTTCAAATCACGTTGCATATTTTGTGGTAGTTCACGTCTTTTTAAATCTCGAATTTCTAATTTAAGATGGATATAATCTTTGAAAGTTGAGACTACCCTGATGTTTTCAATTGTAAATTCACAATCGTAAAAAACTTCTCCTTCTTTATCGATAAGATTTTTATACTCTAAATTTTTAGTAAAGAAGTTTTGGTGGTCTTTGACACACTTGATAGTAACAGAGAAGTAGGCGATATTAGACCAATAACTCTCAAGTTGATTAGATTTTAGTGGACCTCGATATTTGAAATCTTTGATGATATCAAACTTATTATTTTCAATCTGAATCCAATTCATTTTTGATTTTTGTAATTTACACTACAAAAATACTAAATATTTTCAAGATTCAAAATTAAGTCATAAAATTTTCCGAATATATAGATATATAAAGGTTTTTAGACCGTTTAATAAAAAAAATATAAAAATTATGAAAAATTTTCTAATACTAATTTTCACTTTGTTTAGTTTATTTTCCTCAGCTCAAACCTTTTATGGTAACGAGGTGACTAATTTTAATCAAGGACTAAACAATTTAGGTGGGCCAGTAGTTCAGTCCAGATCTAATCCACTTATGGCACTGGGTCAGCCACAAAATGTCGATATAGAAACCGGTGTGATAAATTTCGTATCTCTGGGTTTTGGTGGTAGTATTACTTTAAAACTCGAAAACAAAATCGAAGTTTTACCAATTACTACTTTGAGTGTATATGAGACCACTTGGACTTATACTAATTGTAATGTGTATGGTGAGAAGGCTGAAATAAGTGTTTCACTTGACAATGCTGATTTCAAAGTACTTGGTACAACTTGTCTCAATAGTAATACAGTTTTTGATGTTAGCCAATCCGGATTGGATTCAATACAATATATCAAGATTGTAGATATTAGTAACCCCGATCAGTTTTCAGGATTCAGTTTCGTTTCTGATGGATATGATTTGGATGGCATACAGGTTTTTAACAACGGTCCACTTCCGATCGAGTTAAAATATTTCGGAATTGATTACAAGAATCCATACTTGAATATCAGAATTGTGACAGCTAGTGAAGCAAATACTCATAAATTAGTAGTTGAGTCTTCAATAGATGCTAAAAACTTTGATTATTTAACTGAATTCGAGGCTGCTGGTTTCTCATCATTTGAAAGAGAATATGATAGGAGGTTAATTTTTGAACCTAAATCTCAAGTGACTTATTTCAGATTAATCGAAATTGATTATGATGGTAAACAATTCGAGTTTGAAATGACTGTTGTGAATACTAAAAAATTAGATCCAATCGAAATGTATTATTTTGACTTACTCGGAAGAAGAGTTAATTCAAATGAATCAATTTTCAAAGTGGAAAGATAATATATAACAAAATTGTAAATATTTATGAAAATCATAGGAGCTCGTCTAATAGGTCAAACCGACACAATTACACTTCCAAGAATGGCAAGTGAAAAATCTGAAAATTTCACAAGATCTAAAATTGTTTCACTTATAAATAAAAATTCAGAAGATGAATTTATATTTATAATTCAAGACAATAAAGGAGGTAAATGGATTAGAAATTTTGGTCCGGATAGATTAGATGCTACAATACCAGTCGATGGTATTGAAACACCATTACTAGGCAAAGAGATTCCTATCATTCACGATAGTCACTTAGCTAAATTCAATCCAGATGGTACTATCGAGGTTATTGAAGTTAAAAATGAAGGAGCTTTACCAAGAGAGTCAACCGTTAGACAATTGGAAAAAATTAGAAAAGCAACTAAATCAACTACAATTGATGATAGTACTCCAAAACTCAAAGGTGCTAATTTAGGATATGAAGGAAATACGGTTGACAGAGGAATTGAATCTTACGAGGATTTCGAAAAGAAAAACAAATCATTTGTACCAGGTTGGAATTTGAAGCACTTAAAAAGTCCATTCAAAACAAAGATCAAATAATTATTTCCAAAGAGTTTGAATAAGTAAAATAGCAAAACACAATATTAAAGATATTGTGTTTTTTGCATTTATACCTTCATCAAGTAGATAATAATTGAAAACGGTAAATATGATTATTCCCATTACAAATTGTATAATTCTAAGTGACCAAGAATTTCCAAAACCTTCAACACCAAATTTAGTTGAATAATAATACATAAATGTTATTGGAATGCCGGTAAGACAAACCAGTAGAATATTATTTTTGAAAAATTCATACTTGAACTGACCAAACATCTGAAACCAAGTTACTATTTGTGCTAAAAATAGTACCAACATGCACTGAAAAATTTTATAGAAATTCACATTCTTTGTATCCTGAATTTAATAAATAGTTTATGAGCTTATTTAAGTACAAACAATTCTTAGAATCGAAAAAGTATGAATTCGGATGTGTCATGGTTGATTACAACTTTACTAATTGGTCTGAAATACTAAAATCAATTAATAAAGATGATGTCTATGAAGAAGAAGGCAAAAATTACGGACTTCAAGATAGACCCCATTTAACTTTACTTTATGGACTTCACGATACAGTTACCGATGACGAGATTAAAAGTTGTTTTAAAGGTTTTGTAGAAGATGATTTTAAAGTTGAAATTTCTGGTGTTTCTATATTTGAAAATCCAGAATTTGATGTTTTAAAACTCGGAGTAACAAAAAATCAAAAACTTCAAGAGATAAATTCAAGACTGTCAGAATTACCGAACTCTAATAAATTTCCAGAATATAAACCTCACATCACAATCGGGTATTTGAAATCTGGAACTGGATATAAATACGTAAATCCAAAATATAGTCACAAAATTACAAGTATTAAAAAGATTGCTTATACCAGACCTGATGGTACAGAATTAATAATCACATTATGATAAAAAAATACGAACAATTTATTTTTGAAAGTTCTAAAGATTTAAACATTTACGACTTCTTAGGTTGGGCAAAAGAAAATAGCTGGTCTAAATCAGTCAATAAATCAGAATTAGCCAAATACACTGAACAATTTATTGGTCAAGGCCAGTGGTCCGTCATTGATACTTATTTTGAAAAACTTTTTGATACATTAAAAAATGTAGATCTTGATTACATTAATGATAGATTACAAGAAGTTTTTGAGGAGTATCCATATCACGACATGAAATATGTAGTCAGATCGGTAGCATATGGGGATTTGTCTAATTATAGTAAACCTGTTGACCAAAGATATAGAGGTTTGATGTCAGTTTCAGAAGTAAGTGAAAATAAAAAATTGAATATTATTGCCAATTTTTTAAGCTCAATTACAAACGACTGTCTTATTATGCATGATTTTAAATCCACTATAATGACAAGAACCACACCAGATGAATTACTTGTTACCTCGGATGAGTGGTCATTGAAAAATTTCAAAGATCAAAATTTGGCAATACTTGATGATGAGTCGGTAACATCTCTATATTCTTTCAAAAAATTTTTAGATTTAAAAAATAATTTTAGTATTGAAAGATGTTTAGATATGTACAGACCAGCAATTTACATTAGTATCGGTTCGTATAAGTTTATGAATAGTAAAATTAGTCACAAAAAAATTCATCAAGAATTAGAAGAAGCTTTGCCATCATTTTTACATGATACGGATTATGAAGATATACTTTGGGATATGAAATTACCAGTAGGTGAAGAAGACGTAGAAATCTATGATTATAGTGTAAAAATATTACTTAAAATGTCATGATTATCAAAAGTTTCAGATTATTTGAATCCAAGTCAGAGAAAAATTTTCCAGATTTAGAAGAAATCAAATCCTACTTTTATGATTTTACTGATGAAACATCATCATTTATTGATGATTATGAGTTTGGTTATATTGTTTTTGATGATAGATTCCGAGTGTATGATGTCTTAAATAGTGAATTAAGACCACATCAATTAGAATATTATTCTAATTTAATAAACTTGAATAGCGGTAGATCAGATCGAATTTACAAAAATCGTATCAAATGGATTGAGTCGGGTGAAATGCCTGGTTATGAATATATCTTTATACACTTTGATCCTCATCTTTTTAGTAAAGATAAATTGCCAGTTTTGGTAGATTGTCTTGAAGCTATTTATTCACACACTGGATTTAGACCAGTGTCAAGTTTGTGGACTGAAGATTATGTGAGTGATGTTTCTGGTGAAGTAGTGACTGAATATGGGTTCGAAGGAACTTTTGTAAGGGTTACAGATGAAGAATATAACAAGTTTTGTGATATATTCAAACGAGGTGAGATGACACCGACAATTACTAAACTTTTTAAAGACACAAGATATAATAATTAATTGAAATATCCAAACAATATTTCAATATTATAAAAAAATAAACGGCAATAATGAATGAATTAAATGATGACTTATTCGGCAATTTGGATTCAAAAATGGATTTTTTGAATGAAAAAACAAAAACTAACTCTGATGGTATCTACAGAGTTGATCTTACTAAGTGTAAAGACAAGAAGAGAGGATATCGTTCGGTGGTGAGATTCCTACCCAACTTGACAAAAGAAGGAAAAGTAGGAAACTTAGCAATAGAAAAAATCACTCACTATGTGAATATCAAAAATCAAAAAGAACTTTCAGGATACTTTGATTCACCTAAAAACTTTGGAGATAAGTGTGCTTTGAGTGATGTTTACTATCAATTGACCAATTCTAAAAATGCTATTCTACAAGAAAGAGCAAAAATGTTGAACTACTCAAAAAAATACTATTCTTATGTTTTAGTATTAGAAGATGAGCAGCAACCAGAATTAGTTGGTAAAATTATGATTTTCCAATACCGAAAAACTATTAAGGATAAAATTTCAGCAGAAAAGAACGGTGAAATTTCAGGAGTATCTTGTAATGTATTTGATTTATCTGCCGGAAAAGATTTCGTTCTCCTTGTGAAGGAAATTCAAACTGGTGATGAAACATATCCCGACTATAAAATGTCGATGTTTAAGCCTGAAACTACCTCACTACCAATTTATTTCAAAGATAAAGGTGTGTTTAAAAATGCACCACTTGGATCAGACGGTAAAGTTGAACCAAAAGCCCAAACAATGATTAAAGATTTCTTGATTGACAGAGAGAACAACTTAGAAGATTTCGGACCAAAACGTCTTGATGATGCGCAGCAAGGCAAGATCAATGAAATTATCGGATTTTTAACTGGAAAATCTTCTGGCGGATTTGTTTCATCTAAACCAGAATCTAAACCACAATCTGAAGATTTTGATTTTGAAGAATCAGTAACCACCACATCTTCAAAGCCATCCACTGATGGTGATGACGATGACTTCTTTAGCGACTTTTAATTAAACATTAAAAAACCCATCTGAGAAATTAGATGGGTTTTTTAGTTATTAAAAACTTTTAGTCAAACTATTATTATAAATAATAAAATTTTATCTGACTGCAATGGATTTTCTAAATAAAATGTTCAAGAATAGAGTTACCGGAGATACCTTTAAAATAATTGATGTGTATCAAAACATAGCAATAACCGATAAAAAAGAAAAAATTAACACCTCGATTTTATCTAATGAGAAACTCTTCTCACCACTATCGAGTCAATCAACACCTATGAATGAAAGTACAAGTTTCAAAGACGATTTTGTAGACCCAAACAAGTTTTTCAATAGTCAAAATGTGTATAACCAATTTGCTGAAAAAATCAAAAATATACCATTGGACAAATTACCAGAAGATGATCGTTCAACTAATTTCGATAATTCACCAGTCAATACTCCATATCGTGACTTAGGCCTATCAACAAATGAAAGTGCCATAATTATGTCAGATCCCGAGGATGAAGTAGAAGAACTAAAAAGAAAATATGGTGCAACAACTGTTGATGATAGTATCCGTAGACAGAATGATGCTTTCTCAAAACTTTTATCTGATGAGCCACCAGTTGTTCAAGTTTCAGCACCAAGAACAAATCAAGATATGAATTCAACTGTTGCCGTTTCTGAACCTGAACCGCCAATTCAAAGAATCGACGCATTAGACCCAGTGTACTCTATGTTTAGAAATGTAAAACGTAATGTCGATTTTAATATTGACTTAAAAATTGAAGGAAAAATTCCACGTTTAGATTTTATCGAAATGATGGAAGATTCTTACGAAGTATCAATTATTGATTTTCTAGCTCAGGAGTTTGCTGAAAACTTATTAAAGGATCCGAAAATGGTAAAAAATAAAATCAAAAACGAAATCAAGAGACTTCTCGAGGCGAATTCGAAAAACATTTTACCTCAGACTAAGGAGGTTTCTAATAATTCAGAAGTTATCACAGAATCAAAACAAACTGAAAAAAAACCCCGTAGAAAGAGATCTACATCTCAAGAAAAAATCACTACACAAAATGATTGATGAATTATACCTACTAAAAGCCGCTCAAATTAGAAAGAATTACAAATCACTTGCAAAAGAAATGCAGTCGGTTGAAGAGTCTGTAAAAGATTTACTTCCACTTC
>Ga0172364_10004310_pt1 | contig 11316 bp, 12 predicted proteins | sample LakKivSesite10cm_FD_114545 | JGI IMG/M metagenome (GOLD analysis project Ga0172364, IMG submission 114545) | Sediment microbial communities from Lake Kivu, Rwanda - Sediment site 10cm | ecosystem: Environmental > Aquatic > Freshwater > Lake > Sediment | place: Rwanda: Western Province, Lake... | reverse complement strand
TCTTATCAAGAAGAGACAAATCAAATACTTCTACTGTAGGCTGAACTTGAAGATCAATAAACTCAACCTCCAATGTAGTTGTATCAATAATTCCTACACATGGCTTTAACTCTCGATCCCACTTAGATAAAGTCTTTCTAACCAGAGCACCAGGATTGATAATAACTCGATCCTTCCATCTCTGTAAAAAACGATAATGATAATCACCACAAAAAACTATAGAATATTCCGAATGCTCCCTTAGAAAGTTTATAGGATCCTTCAAATCTTGACCAGGAAAGAGAGGCCTATCACCTATCATATCATGAATAACCAAGATATTCCTACTAGAAGGAAGAACAATCGCTCTATCTGGATCAGGAATGCTTTGACCAAAAGAAGCACCATACAAAACAGCCTCAGTACCAGACCCAACAGAAAGCACTGTTCCTTTTGAATCCAAAATCTTCCGGATAGCAGTAGCTACCTCCAAAACACGAATAGGACTACGCTTTAGTGTTGATTCACTATGACCAAAGATGTCGTGTTGGCCATAAATGCAGTACAGAGGAGTCTCCTGGTTGTAAAGAAAGAAGATGAGCTCTATTATTGCATTAAGTGAGACATTCGGTGAATTGAAAAAATCACCAACCTGGATGATGCAAGAACATTCTTTATCCTGACATATTTGGAAGACTTGAGCCAACTTATCCATCAGTGTCCCAAAGTAGTCCTCATCCCTTCTACTACTGGGCCTTCTAGTTTCAAAGTGACTATCCCCAAAAAAACCTATTCGCACGATAATTCTCCAGAAAGAAAAAGACTTATCGGATCAACCGTTCTAATAGTTCCACTAAGCTGATTAAAGAATCGAAAACCTTCCGCAAAATGAACCCCACACTTCATTCCCATGAATTGATCCATCGTAGCAACCATTGAAGGTAATGATAAACACCTATCTCTGTAAGTACGAATCTGAGACTTATGCTTTTCTAGAGCCAGCATCTTCTTCCAATGAACCCCAGTAACATCAATATAGAAGTGTGGTATGAACTTTGAACAACTCAAGCCTCCCATCAAGAGAACTCTAGGAAGAGATTCCAATTCCCTTGTAGTTTGATCTTTGACTGCTACATCTGTAACTGCTATAGACAAAGCATTTCTAACCAACTCAAACGTTCTAGTATGATGGGAATGACCATCTGATGGATCATGAGTTATTATGATTTCAGGTTGATGTTCTCGAATAACTTTTGCAATATCAAAACATCGTTCTTGACTTGGTAAGAAGAAATCACGCTCCTCAGCTAATCCTTCCGAAAGAACACACACCTTCAACAATTCACAAGCTGCAAAGGTTTCCTTCTCCCTCTGCTGCCAACAAACAATACCTTCCTTATCTACACAACCCAAACCTCCATCCGTTAGAAGAACCAATCCAACAGACTTCCCAGCATCAACCATCCTGGAAACAGTTCCCCCACAAGATATCTCCATATCGTCCGGATGAGCTGCAAAAATAATTGCGTTCATAACTATTCCCCTAACCCTAACTCTCCAACCATCTTATCGCGTAATATATCAGAAATGGTTTGACCACAAGTCGGGCATACATTCAATTGATTAGCTAAATCTTTTGCCTGGTTATTCTTGCTAAGAATCCTTTCATCCAGCCTACTAAAATCTAAATCAAAACCTTCCAGTCCAGAGATTATAGTCTGGATGGTAGTCATACTATTCCTTCTAACATCTAACTCCAAACCAATCTGCCAGATTGAATCCAACCATTGATCCTTCTCACCTAAGAAGATTGGATCCTTTAGAAACTCCAATGCTCTCTCCGAATAAATCAAAGCATTCAAATTCAAATCCAAGCTAATCAAAGCTTTTCTGCTATTCTCCAATTCCGGAACCAGAGTCTCCAAAGCTCTCACACCATCTTGATTAATGTTATCCAAATTGGGTGGAAAAAGACCCAAACCGTTTGTACACCTCTCCAAAAAATTGATAAGCTCTTGAAGAGCAATAACTTTTAACTCCGTAGATTTACAACTACTATCCAACTCTTTAGCTTGGGTTAGAAACCAATCAAACTCATCCAAATCCAGAATATCCAAAACCTTCAACATACCTTGAACAGTTTCTAACTCTTTCTTCTCCCGCTCCAGTATTCTCTTAGTATCACGTAACTTCCCACGAATGTTGGAAATAATCGCATCAACCTCATCAAGTTTGGTTGTCTTGTTCACATGAAGAGCAACCTCTCCAGGAGTATCTAGTATAAGAAAATATGGAGTTAATTGCCCCTGAATATTAACATCCGACATATTCAAAACACTAGAAACCTCCTCCGGAACATCTCTCCCAAAAGAAGAAAATAAAACTGATTTTTCTTGCCCATCAGAAGAATCATGAAACCCTTCCATCAAACGATATTGATTGTCAGAACCATGTTTAGTTCTCTCAACCTGGAAGCATGTAAGATTATGAATAAATTCCAATCTAACTGAAACAGTATTCTCTCCCTTATGTATAAAACTATCTCCTAGTGGACGATTGGTAAGAACCCATCCAAGAGCCCGAAGAATTGCTGTCTTCCCAACATTTGAAGAACCTGTAATAACATTCACACCCCGGGAGAAATCAACTTCAGTGTATCTATGAGATTGAAAATTAAGCAATGTTAACTTCTTTAGCATTTAATTCCTATCCAAACATCAACCTTTCCATAAATTAGAATAGGATGTCTAACATCCTTGTTAGACACCCTACCCATCGGGAAACGAGTAACTTCATAATAAAACCAGAAGGCATCCCTACCAAAAAATACTTATCAAAATCCATCTAGTTAAGTCTCTGGCATAACAAATTCTAAAAAGGCCGGGCCTTGCAATTGACTACGTATAGTTAGTGACCCATAAACATTCAACGGCCCGGCCTAACGCCCACAAAAGTTTAACCACTCAGGACAACTCTCCAAATACTCCTCAATTTCTTCCTTCAAAGAAGCATCAAGCCAATCCTGTCCTATTAACCAATCCAGATAATCGATAGGACATTCACTAATAGCTTTTCCTTTGTACTTTCCAAAAGGCATTTCTCGCTCCATCATTCTATCATCCTTATAAACGGACTCTCAATCAGGTTAACAGGTTTTGCTTTAGATACCCTTGTAAAGACCCGTTTCGTATTTTTAGAAAAGCCTTCAAGAGTAATTATACCTTCCTTCAACAAAAACTCGGTTCTCAAAATCTCAGATAAGAAAAAAGCATCTGCCAGATCTGTACCAGGACCATTGAATTCACAAACATCAACCTTACCCTTAACTTTAACCTTCCGAAAGGACTCATCTGGAATATCAAAACCTTTTACTCGAGCAGCATCCAATACATCTTTCTTCAGGCACCTACCCCTATCGGTTGCAAACATCTTTACAGTTAAAGGATCAATACCACGAATAGCATAACCCTTTCTATAACAATGAAACTTTACAGCACCAACTACCTCAGCCATCTGACAAAGAGCTGTTGAACGAGATCCATAAGAATATCCTTCATATGCAACAAAAACCCTATCCGAAGAAATACACCCATTCTTCCGTGTATTCTCAATCCAACTCAAAATCTTCGCCACAACATAACCCAAACGATGGTTTGGGAAATTTACCTTATCTTCTTCCTTAAGAGTAGAAAGCTCTGAAAGAAAGAAATGCTTCTCAGAAATTAAAAACTTCTTAGTATCCACCATAGCATAATAATCTAGAACAGTTCCGTAGTCATCCAGCAAAACCATTCCGAAGTGATTCAAAGATAGATCTAATCCAAAGAAAACCTCATTCATCCTGGAACTCCACAGCAACTTCGTCCAAAAACTCCTTCGGTGAGAATAGTTTATTCTCAATCAAATTGGAGACAATATTCGTAAGATAATTCAAAAATCTCGACGAGATAACACAACCACCTTGATGCACCTTCAACTTCTCTATAGCTCGAAGAGCCCTCTCGAGTTCAGGACTATAATTACCCTCCCCCTTGAAGTCATCAGAACGAGTCTTCAAATCCTCTATCGCCCAAGTAATATCCAGAAGAATTTCATCTACAACTAATGACATTACCAAACCCTCGGCTTCCTATCTTCGGTTTTGTATACTTCTACCCAAACCTTTGCCACTTCCTCTCTTAACTTCATCTCAAGATTTCCATCCTCTATATACTTAATCCACGTACTCATCTTCTTCTTATCACCATTGAATTCAATAGTAGTTGTCTTGTTTTTGGCCTTCTCAATACCATTCTGAAACTCACTAAGAAAGAAAAGGTTGGTTGAGATATCATCAAGACCATATTCAAAAAGAATCCTCATTATTCCTTCTCTCATTGGAGGACCAACCTTATTCTTATCTATTCGAAACTTAACCCATCTCCCAACAATCTTGTCTCGCTTATTCAGGATCTTGATGGTGTTTTTAAGATAGATTTGTACAGAAGAATAAAAAGGTAAAGCTCTTCCACCAGGGACAACCTCCCGATGAACTAATCCACCTCCAATATCATCCCGAGTCTGGTCAATACAAAACAAAGTTGTCCCAGTAGAAGCAAGAGCATAGTTGTACTTTCGAAGACCTAACCCAATCTGCTTTGCTCGAGAGGTACCATAGGTTCCATCCTTCATCCCAGCACTCTTCTCAACTTCAGTTGGAAGTGCAGTCAAACTATCCACCACATAGATAGCAGGCTTCTTCTTCTTCCTCTGAAGAACTGATGCCAAGTTAACATCAAATAAATCCTCAACAGAATTAGAATGAAATAAATTAAATGTATCCTTTTCCATATCCAGGCCGTAGCGCTTTGCATATACTGGGTTTAGAGTATGTTCTACATCGTCATAGTAGATAGATTCACCATTCCTTTGGTAATAACCCAAAGCAACCACTCCCAGTAGAGTTTTAGCAGTAGCCTCTCCACCATAGATATGGATAATTCGACCTACTGGAAGACCCCCCGGAATACTTCCCGTTATAGCCAAATCCAAGATGGTACATCCAGTAGAACACCAACCTCGGATTGCTGGAAGAGAACATGTCTTCACATCAGAAGCATTCTCTATCTCATTCAAAGCTTCTTGAACCTCATTACTCACTTAACATCCTCTTCATTATTAAACCTTTATTGTAACTTATCCTCCCCTGAAAGCAAACTACAACCTCCTGGATATTATTTTCAAAATATCAAGCTGTTAATCTATTTGCTCAACCTCCTCTACACAACCATAACGCTCCTCCTTCATTTTCTCCAACTCAAATTGAATCTGCAAGCTGTCCTCCCGAGCAGTTGAACCAAGAACGTTTGGTTCAGCATAATATCTGGATACATATAAAGATATTATCTCCCTTAGCATAGATTTTCGTTGAGCAGCAGATTCCAAGAGAATATACAATCTATCTGAAATCATCTTAAGTTTACTAAGCTTCTCCAAAGCTTCCTGATATTCTAGTTGAAGAGGTACTACAGATTCAATAGCAGACTCGGTAATCTTAGTTATACCATAAACTTCTGGATTGGCCCGAATCTTATGACGTAGATCTGATTTAGTAAATTCTATGGCCTTTTCCTGAGAACGAGTCTTCTCTTTCCAATCAGTAGCCACTTCCCCTATATCATCATATAGAAGAGCTTGATCTCTACACATCTCCACTAAATTCTCTGGATCAATCACTATTCTCTTCCGGAAGCCTCTGATTACACCAGTTAGAATTCCTGCTTCTAGAAGATCAAAAGAGTCACTAGAGTTAATTCCCATAGCTTTCCTACCTACCTTCTTTAATATCTTTCAAAGCCTGAACCCGAGCCTTCACAGAATCAACTATAGAAGAACTTTGAGCGGATTTGGCTTTCTCAGTTTGGACTGAACTTCCTTGAGATATCACATCTTTTGGAGAATCCCCCAACTCTACCTCTGAAGAAAACTCTTCCGAATTGGTGGAAGCAGCAATACCAACAACCTCACCCTTAACAACATCATAATCCGGACTGATGACAATATCCAAAAAATCAGGTATCCCCATAGTCCATTCTTGAGGAATTGGATTCCTATCCACCAAAACGAAATTGATATACTTCGTCCCAAGGCCAGAACCAGTTTTAGTGAACTCAATATCTCGCCCCTCAGTTGGACTCTCAACCTCTATTAGTTGGCCAGTTCTTTTAACTTTCTGACCTCCTGTAATACCATCCTTTACAGTTGAAGGAGCATCATAGTAATGAAGACCTTTAGCACTAGCAGAGGTTAAATCCCGAACATCATACACAAAGAACAACCAACGCGTAGACCAATTTAATTCAGCTATTCTTTCATCGTCCGGATTCTTTAATCGCAACGCTTCGAGATGCTCACAAACTGCACAAGGTTTTCCATACATCTTATTTGAGCAGATAAAGGTGCGTTGATTCACACCAATCTTACCGTGGTAGAATATCTCCTTCGCCCAAAACTTAGAAATATCCGGAGTAACAATTCGAATAAAGTTATCCCCAACCTGGGATTTGAATTGCTTTATCCCAAGTCGCTCACACTTCGCGAGGTCTATAAAACTGTATCTAGACATCCCTCTAGTGATACTTTTACGATACTCCTCATTGAGAATTGCTTCTTTAGCCTTGTCCATCTTCAAACTCCTTTCCAGTATGTTTCTTAGCAAATTGTTTAACATCAAAAATAGCCAGAGTAATAGCTTTGGCTATATAGTATACAATGTAGTACAGAATTGGGATACCAACAAATATCCCTAAGAGCACACCAAAAACAAAATAAAATGAATCAAGCATTGTTATTTCTCACAAGACAAGCTTCTGCAACGAGAGCAGCAAGTTGATATTTACCTCCATAAAAAGTAGATCTGGAGAAGATTTGCATCAATCTAGAATAATCTTTTGCATCTTCACGATTAGAACATCCAATAAGCCTGTTATACAAAACTTTCAAGATGCTTCTCCGAACTGCTTCAGAATCATTATCTACTCTAGAAAACACTTCCAGAGCAGCCTTCCAACTCGCTTCTCGAAGTTGGGGCTGTTTGAGAAGATAATTGCACAAATCAATGATGGTGGGATCTTCAGTAGAACCACTAGTTAAGAGTGAAATAGCCTTGTCTATATCTGTAATCCCAGCTACCATCTCAAGGGCAACAAGTGCTGCTCTTGGACAACCTTCCGACGTGACAACCACCGCAAGTAAAACGTCTTCTGAAATATCTATTTTTTCGCGTTTAACAACTTCCTCAAGAAGTCGCTGCATCTCAAATTGCCCAAGATATCCTACCTGATATTTAGTACACCGATTCCTTATCGTATCTATCAACCTGGCTGGATCAGTAGTGCATAGAAAGAAATAACAATAACTCGGACAATCCTCTAACACCTTAAGTAGAGCTTGTTGGGCAGTATCGGTTAATTGATGAGATTCATCCAGGATATACGCCTTCTGTGTACCAAACAAAGGCATTAGATAAACCTCTTCAATCAACTTTCGAATCGTCTCTATCCCACGAGTATTCGCAGCATTATATTCGAAGATAGAAGCATCTACACATCCCAAATTCGTTGCAAGGATTCTAGCAATAGTGGTTTTCCCACATCCGGATGGACCATAGAACAAAAACGAATGAGGCTTCTCCTTCTTCTCAAACACCTGAAGAAGACCTTCTTTCAACGAAACATTTCCTGCTATTTCTGCCAGAGTAGTCGGTCTAACTTTCTGATACAACATTATCTATATCCTAACATCTTGAAAACAAAACTACAACCAAACATTCAAACTAATTCCTTTCCCATAGTAATTATACGCAAAAACAAAAGAAATTAGTCAAAATAATTTTGACATATTATACCAATTCTCACCTATTCCCCACGAATTTCTAAGTGGAAGATCCCTTTGCCAATCAAATCTCTTTGACAACATATGACGATTCGTTATCTCAATAACGTCTTCTGCCTCAGAAGGCTTTACATCAAACAGCAAAGAGTCGTGAACTTCAACTACCGGAAAAGATTCTAACCTCTGATTCATCTCTTTATTACATCTATCCAGAGCATCCAAAGCAAGATGAAATGCTGGACCTTGAATCGGAGTATTGTAGATTTTTTCCGTATCTAGTGGACCAGGACGAATAAACCCAGTAACCCCTTCTATATATCCGTGAGCATCGTAGAAATCCATGGTTTTGCCTTGCCATTCCCGAACCCCTTGATACTCACTCCAGAATTCTTCCCAAACTCGATCTATATGCTCACTTGGAATTTCAGGGAAAGATCTGGCTATTGATGAACTAACAGAACCATAGAAGCTTGGAAAAACAAATCCATTCTTCCCAAGATATCTCTGTGTACTATCTACTTCACTCAGACGAAAAATCTTCAAAGCCCACCTTCTATGAGGATCCACACCATCCTTAATCTGCTGACCCAAAACCTTATCACCAGAAACCATCCCAATAACTACTACCTCCAATCCAGTGTAGTCCGGTTCCAAAAAGATCCTTCCGGGTCTTGGGATAATGCAAGCTCTGAACTTATACAACTCCGGATTCCTTCGAAAGGGATTTTGGATATTTGGATCAGAAGCCGAAGAACGATATGTCCTTGCAACCGACATGTTGAAAGAAGGATGAAGATAACCATCCGAATCAGTTAACCTTCGATATTCTCGAACCTTCTTCAAGAAGCTAAAAGCTTTTCTATATTCTAACAACGAAGTCAAGAAAGAAATAACTTCTGGATTTTTTGTTCTGATAAGAATAGTATTCAATACCTCAGAACTCACCGTTCTATGCCCAGTCTTCGTTTTACCACAATTCTCCTCTTGGAAAAAGTCAAACAAAACTTTACCAATATGAAGATCTGAATTGATATTAAACTCCTTCTTACCCTTCCCAAAGCTCACTACTCCAGAATTAGCTTTAAGATTTTCAAGACATCTATCCAACTTCAACGAGTAGTCTTTGTGAAAACTATCCAAGAGCTTTATATCAATCCTAACCCCTCTATACTTCATCTCAGATAGAGTCTGTAAACATCTGGTAATCAACGCATTGAATTCCCTGGTTCTTCCGATAAAACGATTTTCCTGAGTAAGATGAGCTTTCAAGGTATATCTAGCATCAAGGCAATTATATCTACAAGTTTTCTCTATGGATTCATCTCGAAGCTTAGCTGCATTTACTTCTTTCTTGTAAGTAGATCCATCAATAAAGAAAGATTGAAAACCCAATCCGGTGGTTCCTCCCCTACAACTAAGAACATGCTCAGTCACCATAGTATCAGAAATCAAGTTGTTGATAGCACAATTGAAGAAAACCCTACACCAAACATCTTCCATATTGTTATTCTGAACAACCTTCGGAACAGGACTCTGGACAAACTTGGTAAACAACTCAAACAACTCAACCCTTTCCCTTTCAGTAAAGAAGGAATTACCACTCTCATCAAGAAGATTGAATGGAATAAAATCAGCTGAGCCTATCTCCTTTGACAAAGAAACACTCAGAATCTCAGCTCCTTCTGCAAAAGGAGAAAGAGAGGAAGTTTCAAAATCAAAACTAACAGGATCCGTTAGGGACCCCAACTCCGCCAAAACTGAACGCACTTCCTCAACACTCCTCAGAATACGATGATCTCCCATCTCATCTAGATAGTTTGGAAAAGGTTTAATCAATGCTTCTAGTATCAATCGCAAAGTATTCTTAAACAGAGACTTCTGACTGGGAGAATACTTTCCCAACCTACCCCAATCACTAATTCTCTTTCCTTCCGATCTCAATATGAATGATGGATGGTAGCAGCAAACCACCCAACTCCGATGTATTCTAGAAGGAAAAACTCTTCCATTAACCTGATCCATACTCATCTTCCGCATACTCCAATCCTTGAGGACACCCCGCACTGCCTCCACACCAAGACACACAATCACCTTTGGCTTGGCCTCAAGAATATCCTTTTCAAGATATTGCTCACAACAACGGATCTGAGTATCTGATGGAGCTGTTCTGGAAAGACATCTTACAAGATTAGTCCGCCTGCAATCTTTATCGAGATCTATTTCAAATTCCTTCAAGGTTGAAGCCAATAACTTTCCAGATCGACCAACAAATGGAATACCACAACTATCCTCCTCTATTCCAGGACAAAGACCAACAACTAAAATCCCTTTCTTACCAGATCCAAACATTTGAATCCTGGGGTTCTTACAAGTCTTCTCCAGTTCACAGGTAGAGCAGTCATAAACAATCTGAGATCTCTTTACTCCAGAAGACTTTTTTCTCTTCCTTGACCCTTTGTACTCCGGGTTCTCTAAGAGAAACTCCTCCCACTTACTTGGAAACAATGCTTTCATAAATTAGTTTTTGCAGCTCCAACTACAAACTCAACTCCCTCTCCAATAAAATAAATCATATTCGTTTTCTCGCAGAAATAGAAATCATTACAAATTCCCAGTATATCTTTAAGTGAGATGGGATTAACCGCAAAACCAACTTTCTCAACCCCTTCTGGAAGAGTGCCTTCAAATGTTAATTTCTCAACCAATTTTCCAACACCCTGAGCAACAGTTGTAAGTATACAAATCCCAGGTTGCAATAATACAGAAACTCTCTTATCCATCTCCTCTACAACACCTTGAAACTTGATATGACGATCAAGAGCCTTCACCAACTCTAATCTAGATAGATCCACATGAAGCATCTCAGAGACATTCTTCGGAAAGAAACCTTGAAGAGATCTATCCTGCCATTTCTGCAAAGTTGAACCAAAGATAACCAACTCTTCAGTTCTGAAAAAGATATGTGTCTCAGTTAAAGTATATTCCTTCAAAGACTCCTTGTTTTTCAATAAGATATCTACCATCCTAGAAGGTATTACAATAGGTACCTGCTGTAGAGGAATATCTTCAAACTCTTGAGTAACACGCATAGCCCTATAGCGATCTGTTGAATAAGTGAAGCCTCCCTCAAATCTAACTCCACATATATCGGGCATAGTAACATCTTCTGCTACAACCTTTCTACAAAATTCTAATCCCCGTATCAAAGAAGGCTTAACCAAATACCAATGAGCATTTGGTGGAACTGCCGGAAACTCAACAGACTCCTTCTCTGGAAGAATTTCAAACTCGCCAACAACCTTATCTGTCTCAATAAAGAGCCTTCCCTCTCTAACCTCCAGCTGGATCTCATCTTCAGAAAGACTACTTAACAAAGTAAAAACTTCTTCCCGAACAGAACAGTTAACCCCAATATCCATTCCAACTTCAACAAATACTTTACCATCCGTAGAAAGAACCCTGGAT
>Ga0172364_10004309_pt1 | contig 11317 bp, 11 predicted proteins | sample LakKivSesite10cm_FD_114545 | JGI IMG/M metagenome (GOLD analysis project Ga0172364, IMG submission 114545) | Sediment microbial communities from Lake Kivu, Rwanda - Sediment site 10cm | ecosystem: Environmental > Aquatic > Freshwater > Lake > Sediment | place: Rwanda: Western Province, Lake... | reverse complement strand
GGTGATGCATTGGTGTTGTTGAAGGCGTAAGTGTGTGTCAATCTTGCCGTGTTTCCAGGGGTGGGCTGGGATATGGTTACGGTCAGATTGGCAGTCAAACCGGAGGAATTGGGAAATGTCATGCCCGTGTTGGTGAATGAAGTTGGCAGGGTGGCAATGTTAATTGTTCCATCAACAGGTCTGTTACTGGTATGGTCGGTTCCTGTAAAACCATAGTCCATGTAATAATATTTTGCATTGGTCTAGTCATAGATGAAGAAGCAGAGGTTCCAGATTGTGGTTTCATGAGTAGAGACGTCGGCGTAAAAATCCGCAGTGTCCCCTCTGGCATTTCCGAATGAATAAATACCGGAAGCACCGCTGGCGGTGATGGTGAGCGAGCCTGCACCAGCGCCAATGGACATGGTGTAGGGACCGCTCTGGGCAAAGGCAAATGCGCTCAGAAGTCCCATCAAAATGATGGTCAGAAACAATCTCTTGTTCATGTTCATTTCCTCCTTATCCTGATTATTTAATATGAAGTTTGAAAGCTTATAAAGTTAACTATGTGTTAGAGTCAACATAAAATTTAATTTTTTTAAAGAATTTTGCGGGCTTTTTTATGTGGCTCAGTGAGTGAGTTTGAATAATTGCCTTGTATTCTGATGGGTGATATGACAAATTACCTCAAGAGGAAGTTTTCGGCATTCTGACAGTGTTTCCGCCACATAACGCACGAACATCGGCTCGTTGGGTCGGACGCCGCGAAAGGGATGGGGCGTAAGATATGGGCTGTCCGTCTCGATAAGGATGCGCTCAAGTGGGAGCGCGCCAGCCGTTTCTCTGAGGTCGCGGGCATTGGTGAAGGTGAGTGTCCCTGTGAAGCCGATATGATAGCCGAGGGCAATCAGACGCAGTGCGTCTTCCTTTTTCCCTGAAAAGCAATGTATGACCCCGCTTGTGTCCCCTGCCTGCTCATGAATCCCTGAAAGTATATCAATCAGTTCGGGATAGGCATTGCGGCAGTGGATGATGACGGGGAGGTTCAGCTTTTTTGCGAGAGCCATCTGGCGCAAAAAGACCTCGCGCTGGACGTCATGGGGTGATGGGTCACTTCCGTCTTTTCTGTGGTCGAGACCGATTTCCCCGATGGCAACGACGAGCGGGTCGGAGGCGAGAGAGGCAAGTGCCCCTTCAGTGGCATCTGAATAATATCTTGCATCGTAGGGATGAATGCCGACGGCGGCTCGGAGGAAGTCTGGATGCCGCCTTGTCAGTTTCAGTGCTGAGTGGCTCGCATTGAGTGTGTCTCCGGGGACGATGATGCCGGCAAGACCGGTTTTTCCCGCCCTGATAATGACATCCTCCCGGATGCCGTCAAAGACTTTATCTGCAAGATGCGCATGTGAATCATAGGCGGGTGAAGGGAGGGGCGGGATGTCCGCCGCTCGCATCGGGTTGCCGTTACTCATTTTTCCCACCCACCAGTCATTTGATAAAGCAGGAGTGCGCCTGCGACGGCAGTGTTCAGGGATTCAACACCTTTACGCATGGGTATGGTCACGGGTGTGGAGATATTGTGTATGGCGGAGGGAAGACCGTGCGCCTCCGAGCCGAGCATTATACAGCATGGTCTTTTAAAGACGACTTTACGAAAGGGACGTCCGCCCCGCGGGACTGCCGCAAAGAGGTGAAAACCGAACTTCTTTGCATAATTGAGAAATTCGTTCTCCTCAAGTGAAAGTAGCGGGATGTTCAGTATGGAGCCGGCAGATGCCCGCACAACCTTGGGATTGTAGAATGACGCGGAAGGCGGCAGTGTGATAACGGCATTTGCTCCTGCGGCGTCAGCAGTGCGGATGAGTGTCCCCAGATTACCGGGGTCCTGAACGCCGTGGCAGGATATGAAAAACGCCGAGCGGTTCCGAAAGAGTTCTTTCGGTTCATATTCAAAGAAGGGAAACAATGCGGCTATGCCCGGAGGCGATTGCACATCGCTGATTTTTGCAAATGCCTTTGATGAGAGCTCGGTGAGCGGTATTTTGAGTTTTTCCGCCGCAGAGAGAATGGTGGCAGACTCATGGAGGAGATGCTGGCACCAGAATATCTCAAGCGATCGGCGACGATTTTCAAGGATGGAACGGACCGCCGCTTGTCCCTCAATTAAGAATTTTCGCTCCTGGCGCCGGAATTCGGCGCTTTTCTGGAGACGGGCAAGATATTTAATCCGTTCATTATCCGGGCTGTTAATCTTCATACCCCGGAATCCTTTTTCAATAACTCTCAGATGGCGGGAAATTTTTCATTCCCATGCGGGAGGCGGCGGTCCTTGAATAATGTTCTTATCCTGCTTCAAACCCAGTAGCGTCTCGTAAAAATTGGTTGAAAAGTAGAGCGCCGCCGACAGCCCGATGAGCATCCATTGCACAATAAGGGAAAAGAGCACCCAGCCAAGGCGCACAATGTGATGATATTCCATCAGGAAGAAAATAAGCAGGACAAAGGCAAAGGTAACAAGGGATATGACAAAGGCAATGGAGCTTTGTTTCCTTATGCGGGAATCCTCAGGAAGTTTTGAGATGAGGATTGCTCCCCATGTGCCCAGTCCCACTGCCACAAGAACGAAAAAGAAAAAGAAAATTTTGGGGAAACGATAAGCATCAGCCAGCTTTTTTTGAAGATTATCCCGCTCTGTTATGATGTCTCTCTTGTCTTTCAGGGTCGTTCCCTGATTCATCTGGTTGAAGATCTTTTCAAGTTCTCCGGCATAGGATACCCCAATTCGATTGTCCACGCATGATTTCATGGAAAAAATCCACGCCACTGCGAGGAGGAGGAAAATGCAGATGGATAGTCGTGATTTTGCTTCATCCGGTTCCATAAATGGTCCATCTTGAAGATTGATGTTCAAAAAGGCGTAAAAAGTCTTTTCCCGCTTCTGTCTGCTTGTCAACTAAAACCGGCATGAGAAGCAGGGCGAAAATCTAACCGTCAGGATACAAAACGGATATTGACCGAAAATTTTCCAGGGTGAATAAAAAATTTTGAATTTCTGAAAAAGAAAACATGAACAACAGGCACAAAAATCTGTTTGTTATCATCTGTATTGGCGCAGGGTTGCTTCTGATTTTCCTGATGGGACTGAAGTTTTTTGTGGAAATTTTTGAAAGGGATGTGGTTCATGCGTAAACAAATAATGCATGTTTTCATGTTTTTTATTTTGTTCTGTGGCGGGTTGCTATCTGCGCAGAATCAGCCATCACCTGAGATTGTTGGAGCAGGGGCGTCGTTCCCCTATCCCTTGTATTCCAAATGGTTCGATGTCTATGCGAAGTCATTCAACATCAAGGTGAATTATCAGTCAATCGGTTCGGGAGGCGGGATAAGGCAGTTGGAGAACAAGACGGTAGATTTTGCCGGAAGTGACGCATACTTGAGCGATGAAGAGATGAAAAGATTTACCGGCGGCGTGCTCCATATCCCGACGACGCTTGGCGGCGTGGCGCTGATTTACAATCTGCCAATTGAGCAGAATGTCAAACTTACACCAGAGATGGTGGTTGATATTTACATGGGAAAGATAAAGAACTGGCAGGACTCAAAGCTCAAGGATAGCAACCCCGACATTAAATTCCCCAATCTACCCATCGTTCCGACCTATCGCTCCGATGGCTCCGGCACGACCTTTATTTTTACGGATTATCTATCGAAGGTCAGCCCTGAATGGAAAGAGAAGATAGGGCGTGGCAAGATGGTCGAGTGGCGCGGTGGGATTGGTGGCAAGGGCAATGAGGGCGTGGCGGGTTCGGTCAAGCAGATGCCGGGCAGTATTGGCTATGTGGAAGTGATTTATGCGGAGAAGAATCATCTCAAGTTTGCGCTTTTGAAAAACAGGGCGGGGAAATTTGTTGCTCCCACAGTGAGGAGTATTTCCGAGGCGGCAAGTGTCCAACTTCCTGATGACCTGCGTGTCTCAATAACAGATACTTCATCCCCTGAAGGTTATCCTATCAGCGGGTTCACGTGGATTATCGTTTATAAGGAGCAGAATTACGATAATCGTTCAAAGATGCAGGCGATTGCGCTGAAGGGTCTGCTCAAATGGTGCATCACGGATGCACAGACATATAGTAAATCTCTCCTTTATTCTCCAATTCCCGCAGAGGCAAGGGAGATGGCGTTGAAACGAATCGAAATGATAACATATAATCAAAGGCAGTTTTAAGCGCTCTTAAGATATGGAATTCACCACAGAGCCACAGAGAACACGGAGAATAACTGAGTAAGGAAAAATATTGGAAAATCTCTGTGCACTCTGTGGTGAATAAATTTCAAATTTTTATGAATTCTTAATGAACAAGAAGGCGAAATCAGTATTTAATGGCGATAAGGTTTTCAGGGATGTTCTTTTTCTGACAGCGGGATTTATAGTCATTCTGCTTATAATTATTTTTATTCTGCTGATTCATCATTCGCGGCCATCCATCGGTGCGTTCGGGTTGGGGTTTCTTTTTCGCCAGAGGTGGAATCCGGGCAGTAACAAATTTGGAGCTTTGCCATTCATTGCGGGGACGCTCATCACCTCCGCAGGCGCCGTTCTGATTACCATTCCATTTTCAATTTCGACCTCGCTGTTCATCAAGGAATATGCATCATCATGGCTTGGGAATCTTATCTCACACATGGTGGATTTATTGGCGGCAATTCCGTCCGTGATTATAGGCATGTGGGGGATATTCGTCCTTGTGCCTGTTATGCGCAGTATAGAAATGATTCTGTATAGTCATTTTGCATTTATACCTTTGTTTAATGCGCCGCCTATCGGGGTTGGACTATTAAGCGCCATTTTTATCCTTGTGATAATGACCCTGCCTTATTCGATCTCCATTACGCGGGACTCAATGGTGCAAGTGCCTGTGTCTTTGAAGGAGGGTGCTTATGCGCTGGGTGCGACGCGCTGGAGGATGGTCAGAAGTGTAATCATTCCATATTGCAAGAACGGTATTATCGGTGGAACCATGCTGGCGCTTGGGCGCGCCATGGGCGAGACAATGGCGGTTACGATGGTTATTGGCAACAGCACGCGTCTCCCCAGGACGCTGTTCGACCCGGCGAACACTATCGCCAGTCTTCTGGCAAATCAGTTCAACGAGGCGAGCGGGACGCTTTACGTCTCTTCGCTCATCCAACTCGCCCTTATTCTTTTTATTATCAGTCTATTGATTAATATAACCGGGCGAATCATCGTTCATAAGATGAAAATGACTTAGGCGAGATGACCATCATGATGCTCAGGCTTGGATATAAATATCAGAAATTCCAGGACAGACTTGCCACCTGTGTGGTTTATTTTCTGACATTTCTGACTGTTCTGCCCCTGTTTCTTGTTGTTGGATATATTGTCCTCAACGGATTCAGGCATTTCTCGCTGGATTTATTAATCAAGAATCCTGCGCCAGTGGGGGAAGCAGGCGGAGGCGTCCTGAATGGAATTATTGGCAGTGTGATTATTATTGTCATTGCCGCATTGATGGGGATTCCTATAGGTGTCCTGGGCGGGGTTTATCTGGCTGAGGCAAAGGAGAGCCGATTCAAACATATCTTACGCATTGCGGTTGAGATTTTGCAGGGGATACCTTCAATTGTAATCGGTATCGTGGTTTATCTTCTCATTGTTCTTCCGATGAGGGGATTTTCCGCATTGGCTGGTGGGGTGGCACTGGCAATCATCATGTTACCTGTCATTGTCATTAGCACAGAGGAGTCGTTGCGCTTGGTTCCGCATGAACTGAAAGAGGCGGGGATTGCGCTTGGTGTCCCAGGATGGAGAGTGAGTCTCTTCGTTGTTTTACGCACCGGATTAGGCGGTGTTATAAGTGGTATCCTGCTTTCACTATCGCGCATTGCAGGGGAGACGGCTCCGCTCCTTTTTACCGTGCTTGGGTCTCAGTTTTTCAGTCTTAAAATCACTCAACCGATGGCGGCACTGCCGCTTCAAATCTTCAACTATTCCATCAGCCCTTACCCTGAATGGCACTCCATCGGTTTTGCGGTTTCCTTTCTGCTCTTGATATTTATTCTGACCATCAACATCATGACCCGGACAGTGATTGAGAAGATGAGTTACAAACGCAGGTAAGTGTATGAAAGAAGATGGGATGAAAGAGTCTTTTATTATTCAGGTGCGAGGTTTGTTTGCTTACTATGGCAGGAATCAGGTGTTGAAAAATATCAACCTGAACATAGAAGAGAACAAGATAACGGCGATCATCGGACCATCTGGCTGTGGCAAAACCACACTAATCCGATGCTTCAACCGCCTGTTTGAGATGGCGCCTGATTCCTCAAGCAGTGGCAGTATTCTTTATAAAGATAACGACATTGCATTGCACGACCCGATTGATCTGCGCAGAGAAATCGGTATGGTCTTTCAGCGAGCCAATCCCTTTCCCACCATGCACATTTACAACAACGTCCTTGCGGGGTATCACCTGAATGGAAGGCATTTAAAGAAGTCCGATGCTGACCGGATTGTGGAAGAAACGCTGAAGAAGGCTGCTCTTTGGGATGAGGTCAGGGATAAACTTTTCCAATCGTCGCAGAGGCTCTCCGGTGGACAGCAACAGCGGCTCTGCATTGCCCGCACAATCGCCGTTTGCCCGAAGGTTATCCTTCTCGATGAGCCCTGTGCCGCCCTTGACCCCATTTCAACATACAGGATAGAGGAGTTGATGCTCACACTGAAGAAGGATTATACAATTGTCATTGTTACACACAACATGCAGCAGGCGGCACGTGTTTCCGATTACACTGCATTCCTGATGCTGGGGAATCTGATTGAATTTGGACTCACGAATCAGATATTTACGTCTCCTAAAAACAAGCGAACCGAGGAGTATATCACGGGTCGTTTTGGTTAATAGTTGGTCAAGTCTCAAGAAGGTAGGATAATTTAATGAAGATCCGATTTGATGACGACCTGGAAAACCTGAAGTCCAGGGTTATTGAAATGGCGGTCATTGCGCAGAGGATGATTGAACTGGCGAATTGCTGTTTGTTGGATAATAATCACGCCGTCAGGGGTGAGGTCTATGAGTTGGAAGGACAGGTCAATCATCTGGAGGTAGAAATTGAGCAATCCGCGGTCACACTGATTGCCTTGCACCAGCCGGCTGCAACCGACCTGCGGCTTATCATCAGTGTCATCCACATGATTAATCAGTTAGAACGGCTTGGCGACTTGGCGGTCAATATTGTCAAGTGCGTACCGGACATTACACCGGTTTATCCAAACATTCGTGAAGAATTCAAAACCATCGCCGACCTTTCCTCACAGATGGTCAAAAGTTCTCTGGAGGCTTTCGTGCAGGGCGATGCGGAAAAGGCAATGATAGTTTGTTCCGATGACGATAAGGTGGACAACCAAAATCGTACCCTTTTGAAGAAATTTATCCATGACATTAAAGAGGGACGGCTGGAACCTGAAACCGGTATAGAAATGATACTCATCAGCAAGCATTACGAACGCATTGGCGATACGGCAACCAATCTTGCCGAGGAGGTGGTCTTCTATATCAAAGGCAAAAGCATCAAACACCACATACAGGAATAAATTGCTTTGCCCTTTATTTTCCCGCTCTTATTTTCCGTTTCCCAGCCTGACTCTGAAGCACCTTACACCAGATGGTGTATTATCCTCTTGCAGGTGGTGGATTAGTGATTCAAAAATTCGGGTTAAGATTGTATTTTGCAGGAAAACAAGGGATGAGAAAAATAATGATGGGGTTTATGATACTGATTATTATCGCTGGGTGTTCATTTGTTTCGGGAGGAAAGACACTTATGACCAATCAGCAAAGAGAGTATAACGGCGTTTATACAGGCGAGCGGCTTAATCGCGTGGCGTTTCCGCTCGGTGGTATTGGCGCCGGCATGATTTGTCTGGAAGGCACGGGCGCCCTGACACACTTTTCTATTCGCCATAGACCAGAAATGTTTAATGAACCATGTGTGTTTTCAGCCGTTTGCATAAAGGGTGAAAAAAATATTGCCCGGGTGCTCGAAGGTCCTGTGCCAGGGTGGAAAATTTTTGGAAATCCCGGTACGGGAACCGGCGCCGTTGGAAAAACCTATGGTCTGCCACGATTCTCCTCCGCTTCATTTAAAGCACGATTTCCATTTGGAATTGTGTGTCTCGAAGATGAGAAACTACCATTAAAGGTTGAGATTACCGGCTGGAGTCCGTTTATCCCCGGAGATGCTGACAATTCCTGCCTGCCAGTGGCGTCATTGGAATATCATTTTAAAAACATCGCTGACAGAGCGGTTGATGCAGTCTATTCTTTCAATGCGGATAACTTTTTGACGACAGGTACACGCACCGGTTCAGTTTGTTCCGTTCCCAACGGCTTTATTCTCCGGGAGAGTGGAACAACCGAAAAGCCCTGGCTGGAAGGCGCATTCTGCGCAGTGATTGACGACGGTAATGTCAAAATAAATTATGCCTGGTTTCGAGGCGCATGGTTTGATGCACTTACGATTGGCTGGAAAAATATAGCGGAGGGTCAATGTTTTTCCCAACCACCGATAATAGAAGGGACTCCAAGTCCGGGTGCAACTATGTTTGTGCCATTTCATTTAGGACCGGGAGAAGAAAAAAAGATTAATCTTCTTTTCTCCTGGTATGTCCCGAAAACCAATCTGCGCATAGGGAAGGACAGTCCGAAAATTAAGAAGGATAACGCCGCAAGTTTGCCAACTTACAAACCATGGTATTCAGGCAGATTCGCAAGCATTGAGGATGTTAATCAGTATTGGAGGGGAAATTATCGGACATTACGAGAGAAAAGCCGACAATTCAGTGAGTGCTTTTATGACACCACGTTACCGCCCGAAGTGATAGAAGCCATTGCCGCCAATCTGACAATCCTAAAAACACCCACCGTTATGCGACAGAATGACGGGCGCTTGTGGTGCTGGGAGGGCTGTGGGGATAATATAGGTTGTTGTTACGGCTCCTGCACCCACGTCTGGAATTACGCTCAGGCACTGCCGCATCTATTCCCTGATTTGGAGCGCAGTTTAAGAGAGACCGAGTTTAATGAAGATCAGGATGAACGCGGTCATCAAAATTTTCGTGCCTTTTTGCCCATAAGACCAACCACCCATGACTTCCACGCCGCAACTGATGGTCAACTCGGCGGCATTATGAAGATTTATCGCGACTGGCGAATCTGTGGAGATACTGATTGGCTTCGCAGATTATGGCCCAAGGTTAAAGCCAGCATTGATTATTGCAGACAAACCTGGGACCCAGATGAGAAGGGTATCATCGTTGAACCGCATCATAATACGTATGACATTGAATTCTGGGGACCGGACGGCATGTGCCAGAGTTTTTATCTCGGTGCGCTGAAAGCCGCTGTTATAATGGGCACTGCTCTGGGGGAGGATGTCTCTCAATATCAATCGCTCTATGATAAAGGACGCAGATATTTAGAGGAAGAACTGTTCAATGGCGAGTATTTTTTCCAAAAGGTTCAGTGGAAGGAATTGCATGCGAAGAGCCCCTTGCTCACCAAAAGCTTGGTGCAAGAGAAGTATTCTTCCGAATCTCTTGAATTGCTTGAAAGAGAAGGACCGAAATACCAGTATGGTAATGGGTGTCTCTCAGACGGAGTTTTAGGTTGTTGGATGGCAAGAGTTTGTGGTCTTGGCGAAATCACGGATAGGGCAAAGGTCAAAAGCCATCTGCACTCCGTTTACAGATATAATTTCAAAAAAGACCTCTCAGAGCACGCCAATCCTCAGCGTCCTTCTTATGCTGTCGGCAAAGAAGGGGGATTACTTCTCTGCACCTGGCCCAAGGGAGGTTGCCCTTCACTGCCTTTTGTTTATAGTGATGAGGTCTGGACAGGGATTGAATATCAGGTTGCTTCTCATCTCTTTATGAATGGAATGATTAAAGAAGGTCTTGAAATTGTGAGAACATGTCGCAACCGCTATGATGGCACAGTCCGTAATCCCTTTAATGAGTATGAATGTGGACACTGGTATGCCCGGGCGATGTCTTCGTATGCAATGCTTCAAGGATTAACGGGCGTGCGTTACGATGCTGTTGAAAAAACCCTGTATATCAGACCGCGCATTAAAGGTGATTTCCGCAGTTTCTTATCCACCGCCACTGGTTACGGAACCGTTGGTCTCAAGAAGGGCAAACCATTCATTGAAGTCAAACACGGCTCCATCCCGGTTGAAAACATCCAGTATGAAAAGGAATCCACCAGATAAGGGACAATAAATATTAAGTGAAAGGAGTTTGGCAAATGAGACTGAGGAGCCTTTTTTGTGCAGGCGTATTTTCTGTATTCCTTCTCGTCGGTTGCTTCGTGATTGGACATTCAACTGCGTTTGCGGAAAGTGAAGATGTTATTGATGATTTTGAAACCGGTGATTTGAGGAACTGGACAATCATCAGTGGCAATCTGAAGAAACAACCGACAACGGTGTCGCGCCCGGGCGTTCGCTTTAATCAGCAGGGTAAATATTTTATTGGCACGACTGAAATCGGCGGCACGAGAGTTAGAAATTATGATGATAGTTTAGTGGGCGAAATCCAGTCAAAGCCGTTCATCATTAAGAGGAATTTTATTTTCCTCCTTGTCGGAGGTGGCGATAATCCCGATAATGTTTATGTCGCCCTTGTGCGTAAATCGGATGGCTATGTCATTAAGAAAGAGACCGGCTCGGATTCAGAAGGGATGATTAGAAAATATTGGGAAGTGAGCGACCATATCGGCGAGGAGTGTTTCATCAAAATCTTTGATAATGCAAGAAAGGGGTGGGGACACATAAATGTCGATGACATACGGACGACTGACACGATGCCGCTGAGCGGGAGATTCACTCCATTGGTTATTGCGGGGGAGTTCACGCGGATTTACAATCCAAGCATTGGCGAGAATAAACCATGGTATATTAACGACCATTGTTTTATTGCGGGTCAGGATGGGACATGGCATCTTTTCGGGATTACGCATGAAGAACCGATGCGTCCGCTTGAGGAAAAGAACTTTGCCCATGCCACCACAAAAGATCTGACGGTTTTTCCGTGGCAGAAACAGCCGTTTGCGCTCAGTGTGGCTGAAGAAAGTCCGTGGAATGAGAGACACCTCTGGGCGCCGCACGTGGTTTATAATAAGGGGTTATACTATATGTTCTATTGTGCCGGCGACAAAGACCCGACAAAATACAAGATTCATTTAGCAACGTCTAAGGATTTATGGAAATGGGAACGTCACCCCGAAAATCCAATGGTTGTGGACGGGTATCATGCAAG
>Ga0172364_10004307_pt1 | contig 11320 bp, 11 predicted proteins | sample LakKivSesite10cm_FD_114545 | JGI IMG/M metagenome (GOLD analysis project Ga0172364, IMG submission 114545) | Sediment microbial communities from Lake Kivu, Rwanda - Sediment site 10cm | ecosystem: Environmental > Aquatic > Freshwater > Lake > Sediment | place: Rwanda: Western Province, Lake... | reverse complement strand
TGAGATTGGAGACATACCGTATGAAATTTATTTTATTGTTTATTAAAACTTCAATCAAACCTGCTTTTTTCAAATTAAAAAATTAAGTGTTTTTTAGCTAATAGCTCAATTGCTAGAATAGTGAGCATTTTATGCGACTTTCTAATGAGTTTTTTTTGGCTTTACCATCTTTTGTTGTATATACTATAACTAAACATTTTGTACTTTTTAAAGACAATACTGGTAAAAAGGCATGTTTTTCTGGTAAAAAAGTGCAATTAAACAAATATGAAAAGTGTTTTGGAGAAAATTTTTCTGAATTAACTGAGGATGAAGCAAGACTTAGACATTTGGGTAAAATGCGTTGTATTGGAAAAGTAGAAAATGAAAATGAACTTTTAATTTTGTTTTCTAAGCATTTTAATTTTGAAATTAATAGTATATATATACCTAAACAAAAAGAAAAAGTAAAAGAAAAACAAGTAGAAAAAGTCGTACAAAAAAAGAAAGAAAATGAAAAAAAAGTAAATCAACATCCTAATGAAAGAGATGAAAAACAATTAGTTCTTAAATTTAGAGATTCATCTAGCAAAAGAGAAAGAGATAAAATTTTTAAGACTATTTTATATAAACGTGGAGTTAATGGCAAAACTTGGGATCAAATTATAAAAAATTATGTCAGTTTCCATAAACATAGATTTTTGCAATTTTCTGAAAGAAATGAAAGCGATTTTTATCAAGATATTGTTACGGCATTATATAAACAAATTGTTAAATGGTTTGACGTCGAGAAAGATTTTTGTTTTTCTACTTATGCCTGGTATGTAATTAATTGTGCTTTCAATAGAGTTTTACAATCTTTGTCTACTAAAAAAAGAAAACCTAACTTAAATAATATTGAATTAGATGATTGCGATAATTCTTGGAGTGAGACTATTTCTATAGAAAAAACCCAATTACCACAAACAAATTTTGAAGATGATCTTATAAAGAAAAACTTATGTAATCATATTCAAGAAATTTTTAAATTAAAGCCTATAGATGCACCAGATGCATTAAAGCAAGAATTGATTGAAATAATTAGAGATAAATCTATAATTCAAAATCCCTTATATGCTCTAGCAAAAAAATATGATATTAGTATAAGAAAAATTTTTATTTTAGAAAAAGAAATAAGAGAAAATTTGCAAAATTCTATGTATAATGATATAATACGGAATATCAAGTACGATATAAATGGCGATGAAGATATAGCAAAAAAATATAAGAGATCTAAGGGCCATATTATTAAAATGAAAAAGAATATTTCTACTGTAGTTAAATCAAGATTAAAAGAGCTATAAAATAAATGGCGTGGTACATTCTTATTGTTCGACAAGGTTTTGAACAAACTATTAACGAGCAATTAATTTCAAAACAAGAAGAGCTTTCTATACAGGAATCTTATGTTTCGAATGATTTGTCTGGTTATATCTTTATTCGTTCTATTAAAATTTCTTCTAGACATGCTAACAATTTTTTGGCTTTTGAGGGTGTTATAAAATTCCTTGGTACAAAAAATAGCGGCCCCCAAAAATTTACGACATCTCAAATTAATAAACTAAAAATAGAAAATGTTATTATAAAGCCGTCAAAATCTTCAAATTTTAAAGTTGGAGATTTTGTGATTATTAAGCACGGAGATTTATCTGATATTGATGGAGAAATAATAGAAATTAGAAAAAGAATAGTAAGGATAAAGCCAAGTGTTTTTTCTAAAATAGTTAAAACACGAATACAAGATATAGAGCATATATGACTGTGCTCGATTTTTTCCCTCATTCTAATTTTAGACCTTTTCAAAAAGAGACTATATTAGATATTTTTGAAACTTTTCAAAAAGATAATATTGAAAATGTAAGATTGGAACGTCCAACGGGTTCTGGTAAGAGTGCTATAGCAATTTGTCTTGGGCTTTACTATAAGTCTTCTTTTTTATTAACTTCTCAAAAAATTTTGCAAGATCAATATATCAAAGATTATAGTTCTGAAAAAGTTTGTGTACTTAAAGGTCGTAATAATTATCCTTGCAAACTTATTCAGGGTTTTACTTGCGAAGACTCATATTGTTCTACTAAACAGTGCCCAATAAAAACAGAGTGTTATTATGAGATTGCTAAACAGAGAGCAGTACAATCGTATGTTGCTCTTATGAACTATAAATATTTTTTATGTGTAGCTAATTATACAGGGACTTTTGATCAAAGAAAGCTTTTGATATGTGATGAGGCTCATAGCCTTGATGATGAATGTATGTCTTTTGTGGAGTTTGATTTTTCTTCTTTATATCTTTCTAAGCTTGGTGTTACTTCAAAAATACCTATTTATGATACTCTTAATGAGTACATTGATTGGTTAAAAATGTTACAAGAAAAAATAAAAGTAATAAAGAAGGAAAATATAGAAAAGTTAAAAAACAAATTCCTTGATATTTCTGTTGTTGCTATTATTCAAAAGGAACTTGAAAATTTAATAAATCAAGAGGAAAAAATAAAAATATTTTTAGAAAGTCGTTCTACAATAGAGTGGATTTTTGACATAAAAACAAACGAAAAACTTAGATCAAAAACTATTACTTTTAAGCCATTGACTGTTGGTTATTTTGCTAAAAATTTGATTTTTAAGCATGCTGAAAAAAGATTGTTTATGTCAGCTACAATATTAGATAAAGATAGTTTTTGTAAAAATCTTGATTTAGATATAGAAAAAACAAAATTTATTCAAGTTGAATCTACATTTCCTGTTGAAATACGTCCAATTATTTTGACAAGGTCTGGTAATCTTGGGAAAAAAGACATTGATGAATCATTGCCAAATATTGTAAAAGATATAGGTAGAATTTTAGAATTTCATGATACTGAACGGGGTCTAATACATTGTCATACTTACAAAATAATGAACTATATTAAAGATAATATTGATGACAAATTTAAATTAAGAATTATTACTCATGATAGTAATTCAAGAACTGAAGTTTTACAACAGTTCATTTCTACTAATGAGCCTAAAGTTCTTATTACTCCATCAATGACTGAGGGTATTGATCTTAAAGATGATCTTGCAAGATTTGTTGCTATAGTAAAACTTCCATATATGTTTTTAGGCGATAAACAAATACAAAAAAGAATGGAAATAGATAGAGAGTGGTATCTTTGGAAAACTGCTTTAACTTTAGTACAAGCTGCTGGGCGTGGGGTAAGACATGACAAAGATTTTTGTACGATATATATAATGGATAGCCAATTTAGTATTTTTATTAAACAAAATTCAAAATTTTTTCCAAAATATTTTGTTAAAGCAATAAAAAACTTATAGAAATAAGCAATGGTAATAATAATAGACGGAAATCAACTAGCATGTAGATGTTATTTTTCTTTAAATACTGGTAAAAATAGTAAAGTATTAACCAATAGTAAGGGAAAAAGGACTGAAACTGTTTATAGTTTTTTATCGTCTCTTAAAAAAATTATTAAAGATTATGGTGATGAAAGTACTATATATTTTTTGACATGGGATGGTGGAAACGATTTAAGAAAAAAAATATATCCTGAATATAAAGCAGGAAGAAAACCATTTGAATATGCATTTTATGAGCAACTTAGAAAACTTAAAGAAATTATAGAGTTATTAGGAATTAAGCAATATTATTACACTGGTATTGAAGCTGATGATTTAATAGGGACATTAACTTTAAAATCTAGAAAAAAGGGCAAAAAAGTTTTAATAATTAGTTCTGATCATGATTTTGAACAACTTATTTCTAGACATGTCGAAGTATTACATCCATTAGGTAATAATATCATTAAAGATGTTAAATTTGTATTAGATAAATATGGTTTAAGTCCAGATAGAGTACCAGAGGTTATGGCTATTACTGGTGACAATACTGACAATATTCCTGGTATTGATGGAGTAGGAGAAAAAACAGCCAGCAAACTTATAATAGCTAATGGATCATTAACTAACATAATAGATTGTCAAAACGATTTGAAAACGTTAAACAAAAAAAATGTTGTTGTTGATGCAAGTGAAGATTTAAGAAAAAAAATAAAGGATAATATAGAGACTATAAAAATAGCATTTCAATTAGTAACAATAAGGACAAATCTTGATATAGAGCCCGATTTTAATAGTCAAAAAAAAGATTTTGATAGTGTAAAAAACATATTTGAAGAATTAGAATTTAGGCAATTTTTAAATGAATTTGATAGTTGGAAAACAGCCTTTAGAAGCTAGTAAATCAGAAATGATCGACTTGTTGTCTTGTAGATCAGGACTAAAAAGCGAAATTATTTGTTTATTGATAGATGCTTTTTCACTTTTTTTAAGAAAGTTAATTGTACAACAAGGTTATGTTACTATAAGAGGCGTGGGTAGATTTTATGTTAAGCCAAATAAAGTTGTTTTAGCTAAACGTAGGTACTATACTGTGGGTTTTTTTCCTTTTGACAGAATAAAAGAAAGAGTAAAAGGAAGAAGTGATTTGATTGGACATGTTATATATCGTAAGCAATTAAAAACAATTTCTAAAATGTTTGGAATTAGTTTTGAAAATGTCGTGTTTTTATACAAACTATACTTGTCTTCTATAGCATTTATGCTAAAAAAATATGGTGTTTTTAGATTTCATAAGATAGGGACTTTTAAACTGGACTATGTAGATAGTTTTGCAAACAAATATATAACAAAAAAACAAGGATACACTAAACCAATTTTTTTAATACGTTTTGAATGTGGTGGTTGTCTTTTTAAAGAAATTAATAAAAATACCAAAAAGTATATTGTTATTCATAGGCTTTTGAAAATGCTTTATTTAATAGGCGAAAGTGTAGATATAGAACAAAGGGAGTATGATGAAAAAATTAATTACAAGAAAGTCGAAGTTAGAAGAAAAAGAAAAAGAGTTTCTTGTTAAAGTATCTATAAAAATAGGAAAAGATTTAATTGAACAAGATTTAGAAGAATCTTTGTCAATTCCAATGGCTGATAATTTGACTTTGCCCATTGTTTTAAAAATACTTTCTGAAAGCCCTATACTACATGCTCGCTGGAACATTCTTTATAATGAAGCAGTTTATGAATATGATGTTTTGAAGACTAAATCTGAAATATGGATGTCAAAGAAATCAACTGAATATAGAAAAGAACTTGAAAAAGTTTCAAAGGGCCGAGTGACAGATAAAATGGTAGAAGAAATGATTAAGACTGACCCTGATTATGAAAAAATAAATGATGATTTAGCTCAATCAAAGAAAAATATGAAACACATTTTTGCTATTGCAAATGGATTGGGTGAAAGAGGCGATAAAATAGTAACAATTGCTTCTATGCTTAAATGGGAAGCTGAAAATATTGGAGGTAATAAGTTCTCTGCATCTAAAAAAGAGTATCCGCATATTAAAAGAGATTTTGAAGAAAAAAATAACGACTTTAATTTAAATGTTAATGATGGCTGGCCAACTTGATAAAAATATAGTATTAATAGAACTAATGAAACTTTTTTAAATTGGAGGTTATATGGCAGAGAAAGTCAATCCGTGGTTAGATGAAGGAAATCGTTATTCTGAGGAAGGACAAGGCCCGCAAACAAAAATACGCGAAATGAAGTTTTTAGACAACACAATTCATACGATTCGTATTTTGCCTTCAAAAAATCCAAGCGATTTTCCTTTTCATGGGTATAAGCAACATTGGATACCTCAAAATGGTTCTACTACTGCAAAACCAATCACACATGGTATTGATGAAAGATGCCCAGTTTGTGAATGGTTGTCAGTTCAATGGAATGAAGTCCATAGATTAAAAGAAGAAGATGATATGACTGATAAAAGTCCAGAAGTAGAATCTCTTCTTGGCAAAATATCTAAAGTTTCAGCAAAAACAAGATATGATATGAATATCGTGCATAGAGAAGATCTATATGTTGAGAACGAAGAAACAAAAGAAAAAGTGATAGCTCCCAAAAGAATGAGTGCTGGTTATATGATTTATACTGAAATTTTTGGTTATGCTAAAAAATGGGGTAGTCCTTCTAATGAAGACACAGGTTATGATCTTGAAATTATAACTAGCGGGACAAAGGAAAGAAGAGAATATAGAACTATTCCAGATCGTAATGCTTCTCCATTGAGCAATAGTGAAAAATCTCTTATAGAAAAATGTTATAATTTGAAAGATCTTAGAAAGAACTCTACTATTGTAGAGATGAAAAAACTGTTAGAAAACGCGAAAACTCCTTATAATGAAATACTTGATTTTATGGGAGAAAATAAAACTAGAAGAACTAAAAAAGGTAAAGAAGAAGAAACTCCAATTGAAGAGGTCGAAAGAGAAATAGAGGAGAAAGTTAGTAATCAAAAAACAGAGACTGTTAAAGAAGAACCTAAACAAGATGTTAAGCAAGAACTGAAACAGGAGCCAAAACAGGAACCAAAACAAGAAACTCAAACACCAGAAGAAAGCGTTCAAAATCAGGAACCAATTGATGATGAACACAACATCGAAGTTTATGAATGCAAGGGTGATTTTGATGAGAATGATAAGATGTGTTCTGATTGTCCTGTTAAAATAACTTGCGAAGAAATTCATCCTTATTATGTTAAAGCAAGACAATTAAAAATCGATATTGATCCTCATCGTCTTTCAAAAGAAATTATAGATGAAGTCAAAAAAGCTGAAGCTCCTCAGGCTAATGTTTCTAGAAGAGGAAAGAAAATCCCATTTTAATTGATGAAAGAGAATAATTTATGGCAAAGTCTATTATTTCTGTAGCTGATCGTATTGAAAAAAAATTTGGTGGTAAATGGGAAAAAGCTGGGGAAAGCATTTTGAAGCCCCCAGCTTCAATTTCTACCGGTTCGCTTTTGATGGATGAAGCAATTGGAGATTGCAAAGGTTATCCAGAAGGTAGTATAGTAGAAATTTATGGCCCACAACATTCTGGAAAAACTTTAATGGGTTATTTAGCTATTGCACAATCTCAAAAGCAGAATCCCGATAGAGACCATTTGATTATTGATGCTGAAAATCAATTTAGATTTCAATCAAGATGGGCTAAACAACTTGGAGTTAATGTTTCAGAGATTTTTGTCAAGCCCGTTACTTCTGGTGAAGAAGCATTTGACATAATAGAAATGGCAATCCTTGGAGATGTCCAATTAAATTCAGACGGAGATGTCGTAAGCATTGTAAAACCTGGCGACTTTGGTATTATAATGGTTGATTCAGTTACACAGCTAGTACCTTTAGAAATGATTCATAAAGGCATGGATGAGTCTCAACGTATGGCTGCAGTAGCTGCTATGATGTCTAAGGGCCTTAAAAAGATTTTATCTGCTATGGTTCTTGCAAATTCTAAGACAATAATCATTTTTATTAATCAAACTCGTATGGATCCTAATGCAGCAAAATTTCACAAGAACCCGGAACAGCGAACAGGCGGAACAGCGCTTCCTTTTTATGACACTATTGCTTTTAGAGTTGCAAAAATTAGAAAATCTGAAGAAAGAGATTCTGCAGGTAAAATATTTGCTCATCAAGCAAGTGTCAAATTTGATAAAAACAAAGCAGGTGGTTTACCAGCTGATCCAATTGTGATAAGGATTAAATACGATGGTACTGGAATAGATCAAGATGGCGAACTTATGTCAGTTGGAGTAATGAATGGTTTTGTTAAAGAGTTTAAAAGGGGCAAATACAACTTTACAAAACCTGGAACTGATGAACTTTATGATGAGTCTATTGATTATTTCAAAAAAGATGATTTTAGAACTGTAATAGAGAAGTATCCTTCAATAAAAGAAGAAATTTATAAATTTATAAAAAGTGGCAAGTTCTATAATGACAAAAAAATTGATGAAGATAATCCTGATGTAGATGAATCAAATGAGAATGATGAACAGAGTAAAAAAGAAAATGAGTGGGTATAAAAAATGGTAGCCATTGGTTGCGATATATCTACATATAGTACAGGATGGGGGGTAGTAGAAAAAGTAGGAGAAAATTATAAAATAATTGAAACTGGTTTGATACGTGGTGATAGTTCTATGAACGTGACACAACGTCTTTATCTTTTAGGAAATGAACTTAAAAAAATTTTTGAAAAATTCAAGCCAGACGAAATTGGTATCGAAGAGGCTTTTTTTATGAGAGGCCCAAAAATTCTAGCTACTCTTTCTCGTTTTGCTGGTGTAGCTATTTATAGAGCTTATGCCTATCAAAAAAAAGAGCCTTTTCTTTATGGCCCTTCTCAATGGAGAAAAATAATTGGTATAGCTGGTGATTGTACAAAAGCTGAAGTTCAATTACATATTTGTGAACGTTTTGGTTTGTTATCCCAAAAACAGATACAAACATACAAAGACAATTTTGCAAAAATAGTATTAGATACATCAAATTTAAAAATTTTTGTAAAAAAGCAAAAAGGGAAAATAAAAGACTATAAAAAGCAATTTAAAGAAATAGAAAAAGTTTTTGATAAGTATAGCATGGACATTTATAGCGATTCTGGTATTAATAATGACATGGCTGATTCTGTTTCGATTGCTTTGGCTGTTTTATATGAAAAGCAATAGAAAATACCATTATGACGAACAAAATGGAATTTTTGTTTTAGAAGATGAGATTTCTGTTAACTGGTTGCTATCTCAAATATTAAATTGCAAGGGTCTTCAAATTTCTAAAATTTCTAATGAACAACTACAAATTTTTCTTAATACATTAAGCAATTCTGATCTTATGATGCCTAATGGACAACATAGTTTATTTTGGCTTAGACAACAAATAAAAGAAAAAATAGAACTAGCTGAGTCAAAACTTGGAGAGGCTTGGCATAAAACTGTAATAAGATATAGGTACATTATTAGTTGTATAGATGTACTTTTGTCAAGTAAAAAAATAAAATATGTTGCATTAAACAATACTAATCAATTGGTTAAAAATAACAATAAAGATATAAACAATATGCAAGCTTATTTTGAGCCTAAGGAATAAAAATGGAAATGGTGTTATTGTCAGACATACATTTAGGACGTTATAAATATGGTAAAATGAATTCTGTTGGTTATGATTTTAGGACACAAGATATTCTTGATAATATTCAACAAGCGTTTAATTATGCAAGTGATAACAAAATAAAAAACATATTAATATTAGGCGATTTTTATCATACAAAAAAACCGCCCCATGTTTTTAGAAGATTATTAGCTTCAAAATTGGAATGGGCTCTAGAAAAAAAAATAGATTTATATCTTTTGCTTGGAAATCATGACCAAGGTAAATCTTATGGTAATGATTTAGTGGAGTTAATTGAATTAAGTAAACAGATAAAAAATTTAATTGTTATTGAAAAACCAACAATTTTAGAAAAAGACAATTCTTTATTAGCTTTTATGCCACATGTTAATGCATTTGATGCTAATATTGATTCAAATGGTTTTTATGATTATGTAATTAATTGTATTAGAGATTTGTCAAATACTGCATATAAAAGTAAAATGAAGTATAAGTACTTTTTTGGACATTATGCAACAAGCAAATCAATAGCTGGCAAAAGTTTTGATATGGGAACTGATGAAAAAAGTAATAGAGTATTACCTATAGAAATTTTTGATAATAAAATATGGACAAAAGTTTTTTTAGGAGATATACATAAACAACAAGAAATGAATTTGTTTTGTAGACATGTAGGGTCTATTGCTAAAGTTGATTTTGGAGAAGAAGGAGAACACAAAGGTTTTTATTATGTCAAAGACGATCTAGACACTTTTATCAAGGTAAAAGATAGAGAATTTAAAACTATTCATGTTAATTTATTAGATGATCCAAGAAAACAGATGGAGAGTTTTTGTGATTCTATACAAGACATTGATTTAAGCGAATCAATAGTTCGATTAAAAATAGCAATTAAAGAGAAAGATAAAAACTCTATAAATTTCGAAGGATTAGAACAATATCTTAAAGAACAATGTTGGAACTATATAGGCAAAGATATACAAGAAATAAGAGAAGCAAAACAAGATATTAAAATAGACCATAATGAGCAGTTGAATTTTATAACTATGTTTAGAAATTATGTCGATCAAATAGATGTTGATTTAAAAGAAGATATTATTAAAAAAGGTGAAGAAATTTTAAAAGAAGAGATTAATTCAAATTAAAAAAAGGACTTATTATGGTAAAATTTATGACATTCGATAACGATGTTGTTTTAGTCGAACAAGAAGTAAAAGTAAAAAATGTTGTTTCTAAAAAAGAGCCAGTAAATCATATTTGGGTTTATGATAGATCTGGTTCTATGTATGGATTGTTAGATAAACTTTGCGAACAACTTATTGATTTGTCTAAAAAATTACCCAAGGGCGATTCTTTAACTTTAGGTTGGTTTAGCGGCCAAGGTGATTTTAATTGGATTTTTAAGGGTTTTAGAATAGTTGATGATTCTGATTATAAGTCTCTAGAGCTGGCTATAAAAAAGAATTCTACAACAAGAAATACTACATGTTTTAGTGAAATTCTTACAGATACTCAAATTGTTATTAATGATTTGAGTGTGTTGTCTAAAAATTTTTCGTTTAATCTTTTTACTGATGGATACCCTGTAGTAAATAATTACAAAACAGAAATTGACAACATATTTTCAGCTATTGGTAATATAAAAGATAAAATTTCGACAGCTATGCTAATAGGTTATGGTTGTTATTATAATAAAGAACTTATGTCTAAAATGTCAGAAAAACTTGGTGCTATTTTAATACATAATTCAAAAATAGAAGATTATTCGAGTAATATTATTAAACTTGTAAATATATCTAGTACAAGCGAACCAAAACAAGAAATAGAACCATTATTTAAAAATTACTTATCTATATTTTCTATTATAGATAATGGAGTTGTTTCTCTTTCTATTGACAATAGTAAAATTTATGCACCTTATGAAAAAGGTAAGTCAGTTAGAATTTATTATTTGTCTAAAGAAAAACCAAATCAAAAATCTTGGAAAAAAGTAAATATAGATGATATTGATTTTAGTGACTCAAATAATTGTTTCGCTAAAGCAATTTATGCTTCATCTCTTATAATGAGCCAGCAAACAAAAACAAATATTGCAATGGAAATAATTGGTAAAATAGGAGATAAAGCTGTTATAGACAAGTTAAATAATGCTTTTATGGTCGAAGAATTTGGTGAAGCTGAAGGTTTTATTAATAAGGCAATAAGTGAAGTTAAATATAGATTTTCTAATGGTAGAGATTCTAACTATCTTCCAAAAGCTAATGCGTTTTGCGTATATGATGCTTTGAAT
>Ga0172364_10004303_pt1 | contig 11323 bp, 8 predicted proteins | sample LakKivSesite10cm_FD_114545 | JGI IMG/M metagenome (GOLD analysis project Ga0172364, IMG submission 114545) | Sediment microbial communities from Lake Kivu, Rwanda - Sediment site 10cm | ecosystem: Environmental > Aquatic > Freshwater > Lake > Sediment | place: Rwanda: Western Province, Lake Kivu... | reverse complement strand
TGGGGTGTACTGGCATGCCGGGTGGCCACAAATGCCTCAGGCTCAAGCCGATAAACCTGCCCTACTTTCCCTTCCTTGGACTGAACAGCATCAATGATTATAGCCCTATCATAGCCAACCAGCAAGTCCAGTAGACTCAGCCCAGCTAGGCTGGTCTCCGCCACTGCTACTTCCTGCCGGTCAAACCTGCCATCCAAAGCTCGGGCAACATGAAAACCCACACCATCGTCACTAAGGAACGGGTTGCCCAGCGCCAAAACCAATGTCTTCACTTCTCGCCTCCTCACCAAGCCACAGCTATCGTCGTCTCAATTAGCTCAAAACGAGCAATGTTGGCTTAGCTTCTCCACTACGTCTCCCTTATCATTGTAGATAACTACCTCTAGGGGCATTTGACCCGGCAGAGAGTGAGTAGCACAAGCTATGCACGGGTCATAAGCACGATAGGCCATTTCTATTAAGTTAAGCAGTCCTTCATTCACCTGTTGCCCCGCTTTTATCACTGCCTGGGCCACCTTCTTCATAGACAAGGAAATCGCAGCATAATTATTGCCGGTAGCCACTATAAGGTTCACTTTCTGTACAACGCCGTTTTTATCGGTCTGGTAGTGGTGGTAAAGGGTTCCGCGGGGGGCTTCTACAACCCCGACACCCTCATCCGGGGTAGCTGTGGGTATAACGCGGACATTGGGGTCGGTAATTTCTGAGTCTTGGCACAGCTCTAGCAGCCTTTCGGCAGCATACTGGAGTTCAATAAGTCTCGCCCAATGCATAGCTAAGGTGGCGTGAACAGGTTTGCCTCCTAGTGTGTCATACATTTTCTCGTACTCCTCCTGTGCCAGGGGGGTAGCCATGCCATCAGCAACATTCAGCCGGGCAAGTGGAGCAACTTGGTATATCCCGCTATCATCTCCTTCTACCAAACCTTTCCAACCTACTTTCTTAAGAAAAGGAAATTTGAGATAGCTCCAGGGCTCGGTATGCTCTCCAATATATTCGACATATTGTGCTGGCTTAAACCTAGCCATTTCCTTGCCTTGGGCGTCAACCACTCGAATATCTCCGTCATAGAAGTTTACCTTGTTGTTAGCGTCCACCATTCCCATATAGTAACTTCTCATGGTGAAGATTGGTCCCGTGATTAAATCTACATATTCCTTATTACCCAAAACCATATCGTGGAAGATTTTGGTGGAAAATTTACTGAACTCCACTAGGGAGTGAGCTTTCTCCTCAAAGCCTTTCCTTTCCTCTTCGGTTATGGCTTTGCTCATACCACCGGGAAGGCCACAAACAGAATGTGTCGCCTTACCGCCAATAACCTCCTGAATGTTTTGAGCGTAAGCTCGGTTTTTAATCACCTCTTTGCCGGCTTCGATGCCCACCTTGTCGATGACCCCGAAGATGTTCCTCGTCGCCGGGTCAGCAGTAGGCCCCACCACGAAGTCTGGTGCCGCCAGGGCATAGAAATGGGCAATATGAGAATGACACATGTGGGCTGAATAGTAGAGTTCCCTTAGTTTCTTAGCAGCCGGAGGAGGATCAACATGGAAAACAGCATCCACAGCCTTGCTGGAAGCCATATGGTGAGCACCGGGACAAACGCCGCAGATACGAGGGGTGATGCGGGGCAGCTCCTCCACCGGCCTCCCCTCGCAGAACTTCTCAAAACCCCGAAGCTCGGGTATTCTCACATAGGCGTTAGCCACCTCTCCCTTCTCATTGAGGAAGATATCTATCCTGCCGTGACCCTCTAGTCTGGTGAACGGGTCTATCGTAATTTTCCTCATTACTTAACTTATCCTCCTACCTAGTGCTATAGACGCTTTCTCTGGAGCATAGAAGTTGACATGACGAATCTGTTAAAGGTACCTGCCGGGTCCACCACCTCAGCCAGCATCCTGGCGATAGCTTCCTCATCATCGGCCTCATATATAGAGGTTAGGGCACTGAGCATTTTAGCTCCTTGGTCGATTACCTTTGGCGGTGGCCCGAAGCAGCCACGACAGGGCATATTAGCCTTGATACATCTTTGCCCGCAGCCGCCTCTGGTAGCTGGCCCCATGCAGATTATCCCTTGCTCCAGAAGACAGTGCTCCGGGTCAGGGGTTATTTCATGCGGACGGTATATTCGAGTGATCTTCTTATCTTCCTTAATCCGGTCGCATTCCTCACATAAACTCTTATCGGAAGCGATAGTAGTACCGACAGGGGGAAGCTGCCCGCTGGCCAGAGCGTCTACCACCTTATTGGTGAGTTCAACCGGCGGGGGGCACCCAGGCAGGAAATACTCCAGTGCTACTACCTGATTCAGAGCCAGCACCGTATCCCAGTATTCAGGGAGTTCCAGCTCACCCTCAGGGACCTTAACCAGAGTCTGTGGGAAAACATGGTCAGTATTGACATTGGTCAGGGCTTCAATATAGGCCCGCTGGAAAGTTTCAGCCCGACAGTTAAAGTTCCCCAGAGCAGGGATACCACCAAAGCAGGCGCACGAGCCATAGGCTACCATAGCCTTGGACTTGGCTCTTAGTAGCTTGGCTATATGCTCCTGTTCAGAATTCCTTACCGCCCCGTTAAACAGACACACGTCAATGCTTTTATTTGCCATAGCCTCTACATCTTTATACTTAAAGTCCGTAGCCACTGGCCAGAAAACGATATCGGCAATCGCAATTACATCTAATACCCTTTCGGCTATGTCCAGTATTGCCACATCACAGCCGCCACAGCTAGCTGACCAATAAGCAGCCAATTTCAGTTTAGCCATAATTCTTCTCTCTAGTCATAGTTCGGTAATATATTTAGTCCCCTCTGCGCGATATTAATTAGACCGGCTCCGCGACAACGGACCTAGTGCTCTTACCTGTTCGGTCATCTCGTTAACAATCGTCGTAAACCGATATCCTTCCGAGGCAGAAACCCACTCCAGCCGAATCCTCTCATCCTCTATGCCGAATTGTGCCATCATTTTCTTGAGCAAAGGAATACGTCTGGCCGCTTTGTAATTCCCTTTGGCATAGTGGCAATCACCGGGATGACAGCCTAGAATCAGCACGCCATCTGCTCCCAACTGGAAGGCCTTCACTACCAATTGTGGGTCTACTCTGCCAGAGCACATCACCCTCACTGTTCTCACATTGGGCGCGCTCTTCATCCTTGATGTGCCTGCCAAATCAGCACCCCGATAAGAACACCAGTTGCACATAAAACCCACTATCTTTGGTTCAAAGCTCATGCTAGTACCCCCTCTAGCTCAGCCACGAGCTGTTCAGTAGTGAAATGCCTACCAGTAATAGCTCCCGATGGACAAGCAGCAACACAGACGCCACACCCCTTACACAAAGCCTCATTAATGGCTGACACCTTCTTCTCCTCATTGAAAGTAATGGCAGTATAAGGGCAGAGGGTGTTACATGTTCGACACCCAGAGCACAGAGCCTCGTCAATAACCGCTATCCCTCCCTCCAGCTCCACTTTACCTCTAGTAATCAGGGCTAGAACCTGGGCAGCGGCTGCCGAGGCCTGAGACACTGTATCCGGAATATCCTTTGGGCCCTGGCAGCAGCCCACTACATAGACTCCATCAGTCATAGTAGCCACCGGATCCAGCTTGGGGTGGCGCTCCGAGAAGAAGCCGTCAGCCTTTTGGCTGATAGAGAAGGTCTGAGCCACCTTGCTTGCGTCTTGCTGCGTCTCAATGGCAGTACAGAGGACGACCATATCAGCCACGACCTCGGTTACTTTTCCGTTATCCGGGTCCTCCACAGTGATAATTAGTCTCCCTTGATCTGCCTTCTTGCCATTAGAACTAGTGATACGTTGTACCTTCCCCCGGACAAAGTTAACCCCCTCATGAACCAGACGCTGGTAGAAATCTTCGTAGTCCTTGCCAAAGCAGCGGATATCAGTAAATATCTGATATACCTTGGCCGTAGTTTTTTTCTAGATAAGGTGTGAGTGTTTCAGGGCATACATACAGCACACCCGTGAGCAGTAGTCATGAAAGCTCTCATCTCGACTGCCAACGCAGTGAACCAAAGCCACACTCCGTGGCGTGGAGCCATCTTTAAGCTGAATATTGCCCCCGGTAGGGCCAGTGGCATTGCTCAGTCTCTCAAACTGGAGTCCGGTAATTATATTATCAAGCTTCCCATAGCCATACTGAGTAGCCAGAGAAGGGTCGAAAGTCTGAAAACCGGTAGCCAAGATGATGTTACCTACCTCTGCCTCTATCACCTTGTCTTCCTGACTGAAGTCAATAGCTCCTGCTTCACAGAATTTTTCGCAGGCACGGCATTTTCCCTTTTGGAAGTAAACACAGTGCTCGCGGTCAATAACGGGGACATTGGGTACAGCTTGAGGGAACGGGGTATAGATGACTCTTCGTTGCCCTAGCTCCATATCAAATTCGCTGGTTACCTTCCAGGGACACTTCTCCTGACAGACACCACAGCCAGTGCATTTTTCTTCATCAACGTACCTGGCTTTCTTTTTAATCTTGACCTTGAAGTTACCGATGTAGCCGGATACCTCTTCAACCTCACTGCAGGTGAACAGGTCGATGTAGGGATGCGAGCCCACCTCGCTCATCTTCGGCGTGAGGATACAGGCTGAGCAATCCAAGGTAGGGAAGGTCTTATCCAGTTGAACCATATGCCCTCCAATGGAGGGTTCACGCTCCACCAAGTAAACCTTATGCTTAGTATTGGCAATCTCTAGAGCGGCTTGAATGCCGGCAATACCTCCCCCTATTATCAGTGTGTTTGAACTTACTGGAACCTCCCGTATTTCAAGGGGCTCATGGTAGGAGACTCGCCGCACTGCAGCTTGTACCAGTGCCTTGGCCTTTTCGGTAGCCTTTTCATTATCCTCGGTTACCCAAGAGCACTGTTCTCGAATATTGGCCATCTGAAATAAGTAGCGGTTCAGACCAGCCTGCTCGCAAACCCGACGAAAGGTGGGTTCGTGCATGAGAGGAGAGCAAGAGGCAACTACCACTCGGCTTAGTCCCAATTCCTTGATATCCTGCTTTATCATATCTTGACCTGGTTCAGAGCACATGAACTTATAATCCCGGGCGACCACGACTGAATCCAAGCCACTGGCATACTGGCTTACCTGGGCCACATCCACTGTTCCGGCAATATTGTTACCGCAGTGGCAGATATATACTCCTGTTCTTACCTTATCCATGGTAACTCCAATCTCTAGACCTTTGGTGATTTATTCTTTATTATGGTTGCTCCAAAAACTGTGAAATCTGTGCCAGGGTGAATACCGGGCCATCTTGGCAAACATACTTATCGCCCACATTGCAGCGGGCACACTTACCTAGTCCGCATTTCATCTTGGCTTCTAACGTGGTAACAATCTGGTTGTCTTTAAAGCCAAGCTCTCTTAATACTGCTAGGGTATAGTGAATCATTATCGGCGGGCCACAGGTAATAGTGATGGCATTGTCTGGCGAGGGTGCTAGTTTTTTTACCACATCGGGAACTAAGGCCACTCGTCCTCCCCACTGCTCATTACCCCGGTCAACAGTGAGTTCTAGTTTAGTCCTAGGCGTTTTCATCCAAGTCTTAAACTCCGGGGCGAATACTAGATCCTGCGGTGTGCGTGCCCCATTTATGATTAGTAAATCTTGGTAATCATCGCGTTGTTCCAATATTTGGTTAATCACCGGCCGTAGTGGTGCCATCCCGATACCACCGCCGATTATGACCATGTTCTTACCAACATAATTCTCTAGAGGGAAGTAATTACCAAAAGGCCCCCTCACCCCTAGAACATCACCGGGTTCCAGTTCGTGGAGAGCTCGGGTGACTGTGCCAATGCGTCGCACAGCGAATTCTAAGCCATCACCGTGCTGAGGTAAAGACACCATACCAAATGGGGCTTCACCCTCTCCGAAGGCAGAGAGCAAGGCAAACTGCCCCGGTTTGTAATTAAAGCTAGCTCTTTCTGTAGGGTTTTTAAGCTCTACTTTCAAGAGCTTGACATCAGGGGTCAAGTCAACGGCACTCTTGAGAGTTGCTAGATATGGGATGAAAGGATTCTTAAGAACCACCTTTGACCTCCAGCCGCTTGAGATCACTCATGGTCTCACGAATGTCTATATTCACTGGGCAGGACTTAATGCACCGACCACAGCCAACACAAGCGATATCCTGCTGGAACTCTTCTGGAAAATATAACAGCTTGTGAGCGAAACGTTGCCGCAACCGTGCCCCTTTTGTCGTTCTGGGGTTATAGCCACCGGCGATGCGGCTAAAGCCAATGGATTGACAACTATCCCAGCTCCGTACCCGTTCTAGATTCTCCTTATTAGAATAGTCACGCATATCAAAGCAATAACAGGTAGGGCAGACATAGGCACAGACGTTACAATGTAAGCACCGGTCAGCCAGTTGTTCCCAGTAGGGGTCATTAAAGAGTTCTCTTACGGCTAGTGTAATTTCTTTGACAGGAACAGTTTGAAGCTCGGGTGGAGATGGCAATGCTTCCTCACTCTTGACAAGGGCTTTGGGCAGCAAAGCCTTGCCCTTTTTGGTAATAACCTGAGCGATGTAGCCGTTCTCAATCTCAGTTAGCAGAATATCAACATGACTCGAATCATTAGGGGCACTACCCATGCTGGTGCAGAAACACTCTGGTTGAGCCTGACGGCAGGAGAGCCCAATAAGAGACGTTCTAGCCCGGCGTTCTTGATAAGGGGTATCGCTTGGCTCCCGTAGGAAGGGGCCATCCATCAGAGCAATACCCTTAGCATCACAGGGACGCAACCCAAAAATGACGGCGTCTTTCTCTATTATGGATGAGACTAACTGGGATTGCCCGTCGTTATCTTGCACTGAGAATAGTGCCTCTGTAGGTGGTAGGAACCATCCCTTGGGTGAGAGTGTGGTATTACCGAAATCGAGGGTAATCTCTTCAACCTTTGAGACAGGTTGAAATAAAGTTAATTCCTGAACTCGGACTGGTGCTAGGAGGATGCGCTCCCGACATAGCTGGTCAAGCCAGCGCGTTAGGTCACCTCTGGATATATATAGGTTCATTCTTCAAATCCCAGCCTTTCCTCTTTCTTAAAAGTGGTGAGGGGAGGCTGTTCCTCAGGGTTTAACCCCGCCTGGAAGTCAAAGAGTTCCTTCACTTCCTTCTCTAATTTATGGTTGAGTAGACTCAGCGGGATGTTCACCGGACAAACATGCTCGCACTCATCACAGCCGATGCACCGTCCAGCTAGGTGAAAGGCACGCATGATTTGCCACAGCTCGTTCTCTTTCGGGGCAATCCTGATACCTACCCATAAGGGGTCGAGCTGTTCAACAAAGCACTCAGGGCAATAACAGCCTGGGCAGACTTGGCGGCAGGCGTAGCAACGAATGCAACGCTCAAATTGCTCCACCCAGAAGTCCTTTCTTTCTGTGACGGACTTGGTCTCCATCTCCTGAACATCCCGATAAGGCTCACCCTGCGGCCTCTCTACGGCTTCATGCCTAGCCAAAAAATCATACACCAGCGGTTCAACTAACTGGCAGATTTTACACCTCGCCTGTAATGTCCCGTCCTTATGGTTCCAGCTTGTCTCCACCACACCGGGACAAGCAACCCCCATGACAAACACCATGTCCCGCCTAATCTGTTTTTCATTCAATAGGAGGTTAATAGTCCGCGAGTCACAGGGTTTGACCACGACGGCCATCTTCTCGGTCTTCTTATTCAGAAGATATTTGGTCAGATTATGTGTGCAGGTTTCGTCGAAAATAAGGCGTTCCACCGCAGCTGGCTCATAAGCAAAGAAAGGACGAGCCGTCAGTCCATCGCTGGCTCGCTCGTAGCCAATGATGCCCTTAACCTCCCCGCTTTCCAAAAGGCTGCGGGCCTGGTTACGAATCTGCTGAATTAACTCCGAATCCATCTAGCTTTCACTCCTTGGTCCAAGCTTAGCCATTTCCTTAGTGAAATTTGATACCTTATCGACAAACCTTTGACCCTCTGAAGCAGAAACCCATTCAATCCTCAGTCTCTCCTTACCTATGCCCACATAGTCAAGGAAGTCACAGAGAAGAGCAAACTTGCGCCTGGCATGATAATTACCCTCATTGTAGTGGCAATCGCCAGGGTGACAGCCCGAGACCAGGACTCCGTCGGCTCCCTGCTGGAAACACTTAATCAGCAAAATTGGGTCAACCCGTCCTGAACAAGGGACGCGGATGATGCGAATATTGGATGGATAACTCATGCGGCTGGTTCCAGCCATGTCCGCTCCAGCATAACTACACCAGTTGCATAAAAATCCAATAATCTTGGGATGATATTCTGAACTCATAGTGCCATCACCTCAGCCAGAAGTTGTTGGCTACTGAAGCCCCTCAGTTTTATCGCCCCTGGTCGGCAAGCAGTAACACAGAGACCACACCCCTTGCATAGTGTCTCATTGATTGAGGCTACAACGCGCCTATCCCGAAGGGTTTCGGTCTTGATAGCTGTGAATGGGCAAACTTGAAGGCACAGCTGGCAGCCGCTGCACCGGGCAGTATCTACAATCGCAGTCATTGGTTCAGCATCAATGACATCTTGGCTGAATAGCTTCAGTACGTTCTCGGCAGCGGCACCACCCTGAGCTACAGATTCTGGAATATCGGTGGGGGCAATGGCACATCCGGCTAGGAATATGCCATCGGTGAAGGTCTCTACCGGGCGCAGCTTGGGGTGTGCCTGGAGGAGGTAATTCTTGGCATCGTAGCTAATATTGAGGGTCTGAGCCAACTTAGAGATTCCCTCGCTAGGCCACAATCCCATGGCTAGGACTACCATATCAGCAGAAATATCAAACGGCTTGTCAGTGAGAAGGTCTTGCCCGGAAACTAGGAGATTGCCGTCACGTTGAGATACCTTATCTATTTTCCCTCTCAGATAAGTTGTCCCTATCGCCTCGGCCCGCTCCAGAAATTCCTCAAAAATTTTACCGCCTGGCCCCCGGGCACTAGGATACAAAATATAACTATGAAACGTTGGGTCATGCTCTTTTAGCATAATGGCGTGTTTAGCCATATACATACAACATACTTTGGAGCAATAACCATTTCCGGTAAGCTCGTCTCTAGAACCAACGCAACCGATAAAAACTATATTTTTAGGATGAGTTCCGTCGGAAGGACGGACTACTGCACCAGCAGTAGGACCGGCAGCGCTCATCATTCTCTCCAGCTGCAAGCTGCTAATTACATCAGGATATACGCCGCCGCCATAGACATTAACTTTCCTGTGGTCCAAGATATTGATTCCGGTAGCTACTACAATTGCGCCCACATCCTCCTCTACTATCTCATCTTGCATCTCATGGTCGATGGCACCGGGCTCACAAACCTTCTCACATTCCCGGCACTCGGAGCAGACGGCGCAATTCACGCACCGCTTAGCTTCGGCTATAGCCGCTGCCTCATCAAAGCTTAGCTCTACCTCGGCGAAAGAATCCTCCCGCTGCTGTAATCCAAGTAGAGGCATCTTGACTCCCGGTTGCTGTGTAATCCTTTCCTTGGAGATGTTCTCAACCTTTTTTAGAGTCTTCGGCCTACCGGCGGTTAGGTCCATACCACGGAGATAGCGGTCAATAGAGATGGCTGCTTCCTTCCCAGCAGCAATGGATTCGATGACACCACCGGGTCCAGCAACTACATCTCCACCGGCAAACACTCCATTTATACAGGTTCCCAGTGTGACTGGGTCGACGGAGATTGTACCAGCTGCAGTGTATTCTAGTTTCTCAGGTAATTTCCCTTTGTCCACTACCTGTCCGACAGCAAAGATAATATTATCCAGATGGATAGAAAATTCAGACCCTTTGATGGGGATGGGACGGCGTCGTCCGCTGGAGTCAGGTTCCCCCAGTTCCATACGGATGCACTCCACCCCCGTGACGCGATTGTTCTTGGTTAGCACCCTCTGTGGACTGGCTAAAAAGAGGAACTTGACTCCTTCCAGTTCTGCCCCCTCCACTTCACTGGCGATAGCCGGCATCTCCGTTCGGGAACGACGGTATATGATGCTGATCTCCTTCGCACCTAACCTCCAAGCCACTCGAGCAGCATCAAGAGCGGCATTACCTCCTCCGATAATCCCTATTCTCTTGCCTATCTTCACCTTAGTCCCTGAGTTGACCTGCTGCAAGAAATCAAGAGCGTGCATCGCTCCCGAGGCATCCTCCCCGGGTATATTCATCCTCTGGCTAGTAGCGGCACCGGTAGCTAGGAAAACAGCCTTATACCCACGCTCAAAAAGTTCCCCAATATCTTCTACTGGCGTGCTGGTCTTAATCTCGACCCCCGTCTCTTTAATATAGTCTATTTCGCTGTCCAGTATGCTTTTAGGTAGTCGATACTCTGGGATGCCATATCTCAGGAGACCTCCCGCCTTAGGCATGGTCTCAAATACAGTGACCGCGTATCCTTTCCTCACGAGGTCATAAGCACAGGCAAGGCCAGCCGGTCCAGAGCCAACGACAGCCACATTAGCCTCCTTAGTCCGAGGAGTCGGAGCCACTTTTTCGGGACTGCTCTTGAGTTCGTGGTCAGCGATGAAACGCTTGAGACTCTGGATAGCAATGGGTTCATCTAGGGTGCCCCGCTCACAATCACGCTGACAAGGATGATTACATACGCGCCCGCAGACGCCTGGGAATGGCATTGTCCGCCTCACTACCTCCAGTGCTTCCTTGAACTTGCCCTGGGAAATGAGAGCAACATAGCCCTGAGCGTTGACTCCAGCGGGACAAGCTACTCGGCAGGGTGGATACCCTCGCTTATCAATGGTATATTTATTTGGTATTGCTTGGGGGAAAGGAATGTAGATAGCCTTTCGCTCACCTAAATTCTCGTCGAACTCACTCTTTAGTGTGACGGGACAGACCTTGGTACACTCGCTACAGCCGGTACACTTGCTCGTATCGACATAGCGGGCTTTCCTTCTAATCTTGACATGAAAGTTTCCCACATATCCTGAGACAGCCTCGAGCTCACTATAGCTCATAAGATTAATATTGGGGTGTTGCCCAACTGTAGTCATTTTGGGGGTAAGAATACAAGCCGAACAATCCAGTGTCGGGAAGGTCTTGTCCAGTTGAGCCATACGCCCTCCAATAGAAGGCTCCCGCTCAACTAAAACCACCTCATAGCCAGCATTAGCGATATCCAGAGAGGCCTGAATACCAGCAATCCCACCACCAATGACTAAGGCGCGCTTGGTAACACCAATCTGCCTGGGAGTCAGAGGCTCCTGCCAGCGAACTCTGGCCACTGCTTTGCGTAGAAGATCTATGGCT